>Ga0164242_10000602_pt1 | contig 43587 bp, 69 predicted proteins | sample OricomgcompostMG_FD_108783 | JGI IMG/M metagenome (GOLD analysis project Ga0164242, IMG submission 108783) | Miracle-Growth compost microbial communities from Emeryville, California, USA - Original compost - Miracle growth compost (MG) ... | reverse complement strand
GCTCCCCCACTTGGACTCGAACCAAGAACCTGCCGGTTTCCGGAGCGGCGTGCTGGCGCGAGTGACGTCGATCACGGAGGCACACCGGCCAGACTCCCATTCCGAGACGAGCGTCCACGAGTCCCACAACGCGGTCGTGACGACGCTTCCCGTCGCGCTCTAACGTCGAATCCATTCGGGAAAACGAGGGGCTTCATCGCGTGATTGAGGAATACAGGAGACATCTGCTTTCGACCAGGACGGCGGCCGGCACGGTCGGCATCTATCTCTCGAAACTGCGAAGCCTTGAACGCTTCGTCGGCGAGCTGCACGGGGTGACGATCGATGACCTCGAGGCGTTCCTCGCCGACCAGACAGAGCGGCTCGGCCGGGCACCGGAGACGATCAAGTCGTACCGGACCGCGTTCCGCTCCTATTACAAGTGGGCGCACAAGCGCGGCTACATCGCGTCGGACCCCGCAGCGGAGCTCGACTCCGTGCGGATCCCGAAAAGCGTGCCGCTGCTAGCTACGGACGAGGGCGTGCAGCTCGGCCTCGTCGGCGCCCCGCTCGAGGAGAGGCACATGATCCTCGCCGGCCGAATGGGCGGGCTGCGACTGTCCGAGATCGCCACGCTTCGACCGAAGCATCGCGTCGGACGCATCTTCCGCGTCACCGGCAAGGGCGGCCGCACACGCAATGTCCCTATTAATGGGACGTGGATGCCGGTCGTCGCCGAGCTCGAAAAGCGCGGCACCGACTATTACCTGCCCGGCAAGTTCGGTGGGCACCTTCATCAGAGCACGATCGAGAAGAAGATCCAGGCGCGCACAGGGTTCAACCCGCACGCGCTCCGGCACGCGGCCGCGACCGCAGCGTACGAGGCCACCCGCGACCTGCGCGCCGTGCAAGAACTCCTCGGCCACTCGTCGCTCGCGACGACCGAGCGCTACCTGCACACCAGCCTCCGCGCCGTCATCGCAGCCGCGGACGGCACGGCATTCGCCGACCCGTTCGACATCAGAGAGCGCGTTGCAGCATGAGCATCGACACATGGTGGATCTCCGACGAGTGCGTCGGCGCCCGCAAGGGGTACGACGAGCACGAGCGCTGCAGGGATGCCGCGTGCAACTGCTCGTGCCACGAATCATCGAATTCGGGTAGGGAGCGATGAGCGAGCACGAGGACCGCACGACGGCAACAATATTCGGGCGCACTGTCTACTACCAGCCGCGCTGCTCGTGCGGCTGGATCGCCGGCCACGCGATGCGTGCACGCTACGGCAACGTCGGCGCCTACGAGGTCGCGTCTGCCGCCGCGCGTCGAGACTTCCGTGACCACGAATCATCGAATTCAGGGAGCGAGCAATGAGCAACGCAACACCCGACGAGGCACGGCTCGACGCGCTTGGATATGTCGAGCAGACGATCTACGCGAACGAGGACAACCCCGAGCCGAGCACGTGGAGCAACGCCGACGTGCTCGAGCTGCTGCAAGAGGTCGCCGAACGGCTGATGCTCGACGGTGAGATCATCGCGCCCGAGTGCGGCGCGACGATCGACAGTCTCGTCGACGTGGGTCACACGCACGTCTGCTGCGCGCCGCAAGACCACGGCGACGCGCACGCATGCGAGTGCGGCGCGTGGTTCGAGCTCGTCCCGGTATCGCCGAATTCAGGGAGCGAGCCATGAGCAGCACGAAGATCGTGAAGTCGCGCAAGGCAGGAACGTGTTCGGCGGAATTCGCTCACCCATGCCAGATCAACCCTGGCGATCGCGTGCTCGTGGTGACGTACTTCCCCAGCGACGAAGCATGCCGCGACTTCGGCGCGCCACCGTTCGCGCGGATCCGTCTCTGCTCGTGGTGCCTCGCCCGCGAAGAGGGAACAGGGTGGCGCATGTACCACCGCCCTGTATCGGACAATTCAGGGTCATCGATCAAGAAAGATATCCGCGGATACACGCGGGATTCGGACTGAGAACCGGCTCTCAGTCAATTGCCCGTCAACAAAACCAGGGACCGGTGGTGCAGCAACCGAGCGTTAGGCTGCGCCGTATGTCTGGCTGGTTGCACTTCTCGCAGGCTCCATCGCACGACGATCCGGCAGTCGGCGAGCGCACGCTCGGCGTGGGGGTCGTGCCCGATGGTGTCGCCGTGTCGGTGCTGCGTGACGGTGTGCCGAGTGCATGCACGATCTCGTGGTCGGATTGGGATCTGCTCGTGGAGCATGTCGAGCTCGAGCGGTAGGCGGCCGACGGTATCGCTGTACTTCATCGCGCCGAGCGTCGATCCTACGAGCCATTTGGAGTAAGGCCGCGGCGGCGACGATGATGTTCGCCGGGTCGAAGATGATGTCGATCACACTGGACAGTCGCCCGCGCAGCAACAATCGGCCTAGATACAAGGAACGGCACCGACCACCGGAGTCCATGCCGCCTCGTCGACCGTGCGGCGCAGCTCCCCCGTGCCCTGGTCGGTGCGCTCCCGCACGATCAGTGCCGGATCCGTGGGCGCTAGCGAGTATGACGGCCGCCGGTCCCGGTAGTCGCCGCCCGAGGCGACGTACTCCTTGATGAGCTCGTCGACCTCTTCGTTCATCGCGAAACGCCCGCACATGCGCGTCAGCGTAGCCCGAAACGTCGAAAGCGCCCCCGCTCCCCTCTTGCGAGGTGGAGCGGGGGCGCTTGTAGTTCGTTCAGCCGAGGTCGGCTTCGACGTGCAGCGACTCGGTGCCGGTGTTCGGGAACGTGATGACCTCGCCGTCGCGGGTTGCTTCGACTTCGATTCGGTAGTCGCCGACGTCGAGCTCGCCGGTGAGCATGTGCTCCACGACCCCGCCGGCCGGGTCCGGGATCGTGGAGTCGAGGACGAGCGTGTCTCCCCCGTTCGGCTTCGCGAGGAGCCTCACGGTCGCTCCGGTGAGGTCCGCATTGACGACGAACTGGATCGGGTACTTGTCGCCATGCTTGACGCTGATGCTCACGGGACACGACCTTTCAGAGTGTGAGGTTGCGGGGTGCCAGCCAGGGTGTGCTCGACGGGTGTGCCGGTGAGCGTGAGCGCGATCGGTGTGCCCGTGAGCGTCCGTACGGGTGGGAATGCGGGAGCCGACGATGAGCGACCATGCGCGGACCCCGCGTAGGCGAATACCCCGGACGCAGCACCGTGCATGTCGGTCGCACCGGCAGCTGCGCCGACGTACTGGTAGACGCCTACACCATCACCGTGCGGGACACCGACCGAGGGCGCGTGCCCGGAAGCGGTGCCCACATAGGCGAGGTCGCCGTGTGCGGCACCGTGAGTGTCCAGGTGACCTGCCGCCCCACCCTCGTAGGTGAACACGCCTGATGCGCTCCCGTGTCGCTGCGTGGACCCGGATGCTGCACCGTCGAATGCGTAGCTGCCGGTCGCGTGACCGTGCGACTCCGTGAGGGACGGTGCATGACCCGACGCAGTGCCGGACCATGCCATGTCACCGGATGCGGTCCCGGCAGGATCCTCGCTCCCCGACGCTGAACCCTCGAACACGACCGCATCAGCAGCGGCACCACGCGGTGACAGTCGCCCGGACGCGGACCCCTCATAGTCGAGACTGCCCGAGCTCGTGCCATGCATGGCCGTGCTGCCCGACGCCACACCGGCGAAGGCCACCGCACCGGTCGCGGCACCGTGCGAGGCTCGCGACCCCGACGCGGCACCCGCGAAGCCGTACGAACCAGTCCCGGAACCCTCAGGCACACCGTTCGCGGGCGTGTCCATGAAGTGGGCGACATCCGCCGCCGACAATGCGACATCGAAGAGGCGCACGTCGTTGACGGCGCCCTGGTTGTACTTCGTGTTCGTGCCGCCGGCGTAGAAGTACTTCACATCACCGAGGTCGCCGGTGCCGGCCACCGGTTGGGATGCAACCTGTGTGCCGTTCACGTACAGCACCAACGAAGTTTCTGACAGGACCGCGGCGATGTGATTCCACACGCCTGTCGTCGTCACCGTCACCGGGGCCGTGTCGGTGTTCGTGCCGTTGGAGTCGTGAACCTCGGTCTGCAGCGTCGTCTTCGAGGGCCGGAAGATCGTGAACGCCGTGGTCGAGTCATCCAGCGTGGACCGGATCTCGATCAGGTCGCCGGTGCCGGTGTAGCTGACTGCTTTCACCCAACACATCAGCGTCGCGGTCTTCGACCCGGAGAACAGGCTGACGCCTTCCAACCAGATCGCCGGCGCGTTGCCCGCCTCACCCTGAGTCGCGTACGTGTGCGGAGGATGACCGGCGACCCACGCGACAGCGCCTTGCACATTGCCGGTGTGACCATTCCCGGAATAGTCCGCGACGGTGGTTCCGGTGCCTTCGTCGGCCGCCCACGCGACCACCGGGGCCGGGTAAGCCATCAGCGGGTCCTTCAGCTGGCGGAGGCGGTGTTGCTCAGGCTGTCGACCGTGTACTGCCCGGCCGCATTCGCGGCCTGATCACCGGTCAGCGCCCACACCCCCAGGCACGTGCCCGCGGACTCGGCAGACCATGCCGTCACGTGCGTGACCGCACCGGACGCCGTCAGGCCGGTGAACGCGACCGCTGCCGACAGGCTGAGGTTGCCGGACGCGTCCGACTCCCACGTGCACGCCGTGCGTGAACCCGTCTCACTGCCGGTGCCGTCTGACCCAGGTGCAGCCGAATGCAGCTGCAGGTACTTCGCATCCGCGGCGATCGCCGCGCCGCCCACAGCCAGAGCGGCAGCACTCAATCCAGACATCTATCTCTCCCTGTTTCGTTACGGCTATTACGCGCTGGGCGGGGTGCCGGCAGCTGCCTGGTCCGGATCTGCCGGCGTGGTCGGTGCGACGTCCGTCGACGGGATGACTGTCGGGGTCGTCACGACCGGTGCGATTGGCGTGGGCTGCACGGGTGCGTTCGCTTCGGGGAGGTAGCCGAGGACGCCGATCAGGAGTGAGCCAAGGGACGCGAGCGCGGCCGCCTGGAGGACTTGCGCCCAGTCGACGTCGGTGACGAACACGGCAGTGCCGACGCCGGCAACAAGCGACTGTGCAGCGGTCTTGGTGACGCGCTCGAGGAGGGCGAGCCAGACCGGAACACTGCTGCCGCTCGTTTCGGCGATGCCGGCGAGCGAGGTGAGCAGCGAAAGGATGCCGCCGAGGACGACCGCGGAGGCGACGGAGAGCCACGGGATGCCGAGCAGTGATGCGCCGCCGATGTACGGGACCGCGATGACGACGGCGGTGCGCAGCGCGCGCATGCCGGCGGCTTTCCACCAGGTGCTGGTGGTGATGGTGTCAGTCATGAGATGAGGTATCTCCTTGGGTGAGTTGCCGCGCCTGGTCGGCGGGCAGGGTGTCTTCGAGAGTGTTGAGGCGTTGGTGATCGTTGGTGAGCTTTTCCTGCACGACGACAACGACCCCGCGAAGATCTCCGACGTCGTCGCGGACTTCGCCGATGGCTTGCTCCTGGCGTTCGTTGGATGCTTCGACGGAGTCCATGCGGCCGTGCATTCCGTCGACGGAGGTGCGCAGCTCGTGCAGCTGCTCGAGCGCAGAAGTCAGTTCGTCGCGGAGATTGGTCTGGTGGTCGTTCTCGACCTGGCGGCGCAGCTTCTCGATCGTCGCGGTCGTGTCCGTCATGAACGGGCCGAGTTGCGCCCACAGGTCGGCGGCCTTCACGATCGTGCGCAGTGCCGGCCATGCCCGCCGGATGCCGATGAAGATCAGGGTGGCGATCGTGATCCACACGATGATCGTGGAGAGGTCGACGTCCCCGATCGTGTTGCTGAGCCATTGAGGTATGTCCATGCGGCCTCACATTCCGGCGCCTGTGGTCAGCCCGGTGAAGAGCAGCCACAACGCCAGGTAGGGAGCGACGAACCAGCCGTAGAGCACGCACGCGACCGCGGCGAGCGCGCCGATGCCGATGAGTTGCAGCCAGTGGAGGATGGCGTGCATTGGTGTCCGTTTCGTCGAGTCGGCGCGTGTGCCCGCGCCTGCGCGTCGGTGCGGGCACACGAGTTGATCAGCGGAGGCCGGAGACGACGCCCTGGAGGGCGACAATGGCGGCCTCGTCGGTGATCTCGACGTCGGCGGGTGCGTTGCCGAGGAACGTGGCCACCCCGTTGTGGATGGCGTAGGTGCCTCCTCGGCGTGCGCCGGTCTTGCCCTGGATCTTCACGAATCGCATGACTTCCTCTTCTCCTGATGCGATGGTTGTTGGCACTTGGATCGTCTTGATCCGGTGAGCGTGCCAGGGCTCGCCGGGGACGTCGAACGCGAAGCCGTAGCGGCTGGCGTTGGGTGCCAGCCATGCGGTCACGGACGGGGTGAGGGCGATGTCGATCGCGGTGCCGAGGCCGTGGTTCGACGTGCCGGGGATGGCTGCGGTTGGGGATCCGTTGCGCTGGTAGATCGCCCATGCGGCCTGCTGTCCGGCGTAGTCGCGGTAGCAGGACGGCACACCGTCGTCGGGCTCGGGTGCGAGGTGCACTGCCGCGTCGGCGGCTTCGCGGCACATCCATGCCCATTGCGCAGCGGTCTGTGGTTCGAGCAGTTGCCCGGGTGCGCCGTTGTAGGCGGGCACGAGGGTGGCGGTGTTCAGCCGCCCGTTCTCTGCCATGTGATGCTCCTAACCGCCCCATTTCGGGGCACGTGGGGTTTTAAAAGGACGGAGGGTGTGTTTAAGGTGTGGGCATGTCCGACACCGGGGAATCGAAGAAGAGGACGGCGGCACGGCTGGCGATCGCGTGGACGATCGCCGGCGCGTTCGTTGTCGGCGGTGTGGTGGCGGCGACGACGCTTTCAGACGCGGCCGCGCAGGCGCACCAGGTTGAGGTGCAGCGCACGGCCGCGGCGAGAGATGCGTCGACGCTGGTGCGTGCTGACGGTGTCCGCGATCAGGCGTTGGCGACGTCGTCGGTTCAAGCTGGTGTGCTCGCCGAGCAGGAAGCGGCCGCGAAGAAGAAAGCTGCCGAGGAAGCTGCTGCGGCTGCAGCAGCGAAGAAGGCCGCGGAGGATGCTGCGGCCGCCGCGGCCGCGGAGGCGGCTCAGGATCAGGCCGCAGATGAGCGCGATGACGGTTCGGGGTCGAGCGACTCGAGCGATTCGAGCGCCCCGCAGCAGCCAGTGACCTGCCCTCCTGGAAGTCAGGCGAACAGCGGTACCACGATCAACGGTGTGCGCGTCGACACGTCATGCTTCCCCGAGATCTGCTTCCACATCACGTTGCCGGATCCGAATCATCCGGAGTGCGTGACGGCGTTCAAGCCTTAGCCTCGAGCGCGGTCACGCGCGTGCACAGGTCCTGGAATCCGGCCAGGAGCGGGACGACGAGCTGCGAGTAGTTCACGGTCCACGCGCCGCCGGCAGGGATCACGCATTGCTTCCCGGCATCGTCGAGAATCGGCGACCCATCCGGCATGGTCAGCAGCATGTCCTCTGACGTGGTGGGTGCCACGTCGGGGCCGAACCCAGCCGCATGAACGTCCTCCGCGAGCACGAACACCTTCAACGGCGAGTCGGCATCGTCCCACACGTACCGTCCCCAGTACGCCGGGATCGTGAGCAGCTTCGCGACATCATCGGCTGCCATCTGCACAAGCCCGGTCTTCAAGAGGACCGAAGACGCGGATGTTCCGAAGGTGCCGTCGCCGTCGATCCATCCAGCAACCCAGGAACCGACGTTCATGTTGTAGTTGTGCGACGGCAGCGACTTCAGCGGGGACCCGTTGGACTGCACCTGCCCTGAGGAGATCAGGTTCCCGGAAGCGGTCACGTTCCCCGGCGTGATGTCGCCAGGCGAAGCGATCTTGGTGTCGATCTCCGACTTCGTGTACGAGTTCGCGGCGATCGCGGTTTGCACGGTGGAGTTGATGTTCGCGAGCGCGGCTTGCACCTGATCGACGAGTGACGCGACGGAGGTGCCGGTGGGGCGTGATAGGTCGCGGATCGCGGCCCACAGCTTGCGGATCTCGCTGGTGAGCGCGATCAGTGGGTCGTTGCTGCCGGATGGGTAGCCGCCGCTCACAGTGCACCTACGGGCACGGGTGCGGTCTTGACGGTGATCGTCCTGGCTTTCTCGTCGCCGGAGAGCCCGATGATGCGCATCTGCTTCGTGCCTCCCTCGGCGTAGTAGGGATCGCCGATCTTCGTCTCGGGGTCCCACTTCTGGATGTCGAGCTCGCAGTAGTCGCCTTTGGAGTAGGACCCGAATTGCGGGCCCGCGGGCTTTCCGTTCTCATCGACCGGGTACGCCTCGACATCGAAAGTCCAGGTCTCTTGCGCCTGCTGGCCAGCGACAAGGTTCTCCGACGTCCACTTGTCGAGGGTGGACTGATACTCGACGGACGTGTGCGAGGTGTCGAGCGTTTCCATGAGCGGGTAGCCGGCGTCAATGAGCGTGTCGTCGATCTGGCGGGAGACGAGCACGGTGTCGGCGGAGCGCCCGGCGGATCCCCACGCGATCGAGGCCATCGCGGTGGCGTCCTCATTGGTGACGAGGTTCGAGACCGGGCTGAGCGGTGCGGTCACGTTCCATCGGGTGACGGACGGTGAGGAGACCTGCGGCTGCTCGTCACTGCCGGTCTGCATCAGCCACTCGATGCCGAGCTTGTCGTCGGTGAAGCGGCCGAGGAAGTTGATGTCAGGACCGTTCTCGAGCGCGGTGATGTCGCGCAGCTTGTCGCCGAGAAACTTGAAGTCGACGCCTTCGACGGTGTCGCTGTGGGTGCCCGCTGCGTCGTCTTGGAACACGACCGGCAGGTTGCCGCCGGTCCAGTCGAGGCACTGCTGCACGAGCCGTTTCGCGATGGTCCCGTACGAGAGGCCGGACTCGGTTGTGGCGAGATCCGGGTTCGCCATCGTCTTCGTCTTATCGCTCGGGTCCGGAACGAGCCAATCGTCGACGTCGATCGTGCCCGCGAGCAGAGGGATGATCAGCCGGTGATCGAAGATCGACGCGAATCCCTTCGCGCCGAGCTGCAGGCGCCTCTTGCCCCAGTCGTACTTCCGGGTCCAGATCGGGCCACCTATGACCTTGTTCTTCTCCACGACGACGAGGAAGCTCTTCGCCGGCGTCGCCGACGCGCGCAGGTTCAGGGCGCGCATGTCGGGGTCGTTCAGGTCGATGGTCGCGGTCACGGTCTCGGCCGAGTTGAGCGGGTCGTCCCACGGGCCGGTCAGAACGTTGAGATCCTGGATGCGTCGGCCGGTGCGGACGTCGCCGATGATGTAGCGGGTCATGGCATCCTCCGGTCCGGTAACGGCGATTACGTGTGGTCCGGCAGCGTGTGGGTCCCGGTGCTGGTGCATGGGACGTACACGAATGCGAACCCTGCGCAGGGGTCTTCGTCGAGCGGCCTGGACTGGTCGGACACGCAGACGGTCACGTTCCCGATCGCGTACCCTGCGCCGCCGATCGTTCAGCTAGAGGAGGTTGGCGGCAGCGCCGTGCAGTGGGCGCAGCTCGCGACGGTCACCAAAACGGGCTTCACATTCCGCGTCGTGCGGATCGCGTCGTATCCGTCGGCGATCAACACGAACTGGTACGCCACTCCTGCGTAGCCGCTCGGTCCTGAGCCGTCCTGCGCCGTCAGGCAATCGCGATCCAACCCACCGTGATTACCGCCGACGGAAGCGACGACGCGCCGGCGTTGTGGCCGGTGAGGGTGAAGCCCGTAGTGGAGACGCTGTACACGTTCCATGTGGCGCCAATGTTGGCGCTCTGATGCTGAACGCTAACGCTTGGCACCTCGACCATCGGAACGGGAAACGTGACGGTCACGGTGGCCGTGTTGTTGTTCGACGCGGCTCCGTTGAGGTTCACCTGAACCGTTCCGCCCTGCAGCCGCTTTCCCCACACGCTGCCGGACCACACGTAATCGCCGTTCAACGCTGCGGTGGAATCGTTCGTGACGCAAGCGCTCTGGCCGGTCTGCGCGGTGGTCCACAGCTGCAGGTCGTCGTAGGTGCGGAAGGGGACCTTCCCGCCGGCGCCGGCCGTGTACGGTGCGGTCGTGGTGATGACGACCCCGGTGTCGCTCGTGGTTGTCGCGGTCGATGGGACGAGCACGGTGCCGAGCTCGAGCGCGCCGGCGGGGAGCCCGTCCGGGTTGCGGACCGGGTTCGCCGCAGCGACGCCCTTGAGCACGCCGAAGACGGGATCGTCGTCGTCGTCCGGGACGGACACGGTGGAGGACGAGTCGTGCTGCACGGCGAAGACGACGTCGAGGCGTGACTGCGACGACGGTGCAGGGTCCAGTGTGACGTTCGTCGTGCCGTCGTTGGCCAGCAGTACCGGTCCCCCGTCGCGGATCGCAGCCCCGGCGAAGTCGGCAACGGCTATCGCCATGCTGTCGGTTGAGGACAGCAGCGCGGTTCCCACGGGTGCGGTGATGCCGCCTCGAGGCGATCCGTCGGCGTTCGCGACGAACAGGTTGCGGAAGTCGTACCGGGTGTCGTCGGCGTCGGTGGCAGCGTTCTTGGCGGGTAGACCCTTGCGCAGCGTCACGATGTGCTCCTAAAGGTAGGCGGGCGCGATGTCGATCGAGAACCCGGGTGTGCCCGTCTTCGCGCCGAGCACGGTGAACTGGATGTTCCTGGTCGCTCCCGCGGGCACGGCGAAGAAGTCGCGGCCGGTGAGGAACCCGGACACGTCGTTCGATTCACCGTCGATCGACGCGGTGCCGGTGCGCTGGTTGATGGTGACTTCGGATCCGGCAGGTATCTGCCTGTCGAATTCGACCGTCTCCCCGGTTTCACGGCACGCGGCGATGAACCCCTCCCCCATGCCGCCGCGTGCGCGTACACGCGGCCAGGTGGCCGCGGAACCCGCATTCGTGACGGTGATCCGGCCTGAGGTTCCGTCGGCGCCGAAGTCCCAGTACTTCGTGGCCGTGGTGCCGAGTGGGAACAGGAGGCCGCCCCCGGAGACGCGCGGTTCCGCGTCGAAGGTGATCGTGTCGCCGTACATGAGCGGGTCGGTGGCGATCATGTGGATCGTGAAAGTGAAGATCCGCGACTTGCGGTTGTCGTCGATCGGCAGGGAGCGGATCGAGACGACTCTGCTGCGGCGGCCGTCGATGTCGTCCATGACGGCCGTCGCAGGCAGCCCTTTCCCCAGTGCCGCCTTCAGGATCGTCTTCGCGGCGAGCGCGTCGGCGCGATCGGTGCCGCGGTACCAGCCGTCGACGGAGATCGCCGCCGACGACCGGTAGTCCTCCGCGACACCGAACGCGCCGTCGGCTTGCGCGCGTTCGTTGACGTCGGACTTGGAGTCGGTGAGTGACTCCCAGTCGATCGGGTTGCGGAAGTAGAACCCGGTGGTCGACGTCTTGTCGCCGGAGAGGGCGAGGCCGGCGATGGTGAGGGTCGCCATGGTCACACTCCTCCTGCGAGTGAACGCTCGAGCTCGGCGCCGAGTTGGCGGCCGAGGATTCGGCCGTCTGTTTCGGGCGTGTAGATCGTGATGGGCGCGTCGACGTGCGCACCATCAGCCGACAGGGCGCGGGCTGCGAGCTTGTTCGCGAGCTCGATGAGCCGGTTGGTGGTGCCGTAGTTCGTGACGGTCTCGGTCTCGCCTCCTTCGCCGAGCACGACGGTCGTGCCGCCTGGCGTGGCTTCGACGTCGGCACCGGATGCGAGGTGCGGGATCTTCGGGATCTTCGGGATGCCGATCTTTGAGGTGATCGCGTTCACGGACCCGATGAGCCCGTTGACGAGGTCGATCAGCCCGTTGATGGCGCCGGTGACGATGTCGCCGATCCCGTTCCAGATTCCGGTGAAGATCTCGACGATCCCGTTCCATGCCTTCTTCCAGTTGCCGGTGAACACGCCGGTGAGGAAGTCGATCAGGCCCTTCAGCACGGTCGTGATGGTCTTGATGACGGGCATCAGAACGTCACCGATCACGGACGCGATCGCGGAGAACGCGGGCTGCATGGCTTTCAGGATCGGCGCGATCGGCGACAGCACGGCCGTGATCAGCGTGGTGAACAAGCTGATCAGCGGGTTGAGGATGGGCCCGATCAGCTGCAGCAGCGGTGAGATCAGTTGCAGGATCGGTGAGATCAGCGCCATGAAGTCGCCGAGCAACGCGGAGATGATGGGCATCAACGCTTGGAACAGCGACGCGAGCGGCGGCAGGATCGCCGCGATGATCGGGGCGAGCGCCTGCGCGATCTGGAGGAACACCTGCGCGAGCATCCCGATGACGGGTGTCAGCATCTGAATCAACGGCAGGAGGATCGAGCTGAGCAGCTGCACGATCGGTGTGAAGACCGGCAGCAGCGCGGTGACGACGCCGATGAGCGGCACGAGGGCCGCCTGCGCGAGCTGCAGGATCGGGGCGATCAAAGGCTGCATCGCGGCCAGCACGCCGGTCACGATGGGGATGAGCGCGTTCATGAGCTTCATCAGCGGCGGGAGGATCGCTTGGATGAAGGGAAGGAACGCCTGCGCGGCCGCGGTGATGTAGGGCACGAATGCGGCGAACAGCGGTGCGAGGCCCTGCAGGAGCGGTGCGACGAGCTGGATGCCCTGCACGAGCAGCCCACCGAGCACGGGAATCAGCGGCTGCACGGCCTGCAACACGCCCGTGATGACGGGCGCGAGCGCTTGCATCGCGGCACCGAGCACGGGCCCGAGCTGTGCAGCCAGTGCACCAGCGAACTGCGCGGCCGCGCCGAGCGCGGTGGCGATGGCGGGCAGCGCCGGCTGGATCGCTTGGATGCCGGCCTCGAGCCCGGCGAACAAGCCGGTGAGACCTTCGGCGAACGCCGGCTGCGAGAGCGCGCCGGCGATCGCGGAGAGAGCGCCGCCGACGGTGGTGCCGATGCCGCTGAACAGGGTGCTGAGGGTTGGTGCGAGCGCGCCGAGCATGCCGCCGATCGGGGCGAGCGCCGCGGAGAGCCCTTTCACGCCGGCCGCGGCACCTGTGAAGATCGTCGTCATCGTGGACTGGAAAGCCGGTGACGCGACGATGTCGGAGATGCTCTGCAGCGCGTTCGTGAGCGTGTCGAGCCCGGAGGATCCGGAGGCCTGAGCGGCTTTGAAGAGGCTGCCGATGATGGAGACGACGGAGCCGATGATGGAGCCGAGCTGCTGCAGCACGGTCATCGCGTTCGACACCCAGGTCTGGAGAGTGCCGTCGGAGGCGACCTTCTGGATCCAGCCGTTGAACTGGATCGAGATGTCCGAGAACCAGGTGCCGATGCCGGGCAGGTATTGGGCACCGAACTGTCCGAGCGCCGCGATGGAGGACGCGAACGCGTCGGTCCCGGCGGTCGAGTTCTTGATGGCCTGCGACAGCTTGGACATCATCCCGGTGAGCACGCTGCCGCCGAACGCCTTCTGGAAGGATCCTGCGACGGAGCCGGCCCAGGTGCCGAGCGAGCTGGAGACGTCGCCGAGGCCCTTCTTCAGCTGCGGGAAGACACCGTTGACGAGGTCGAGGATCGGCTGCTTCGCCTTGGCCCAGAAGTTGTTCTGGATCGTGGTCTGCAGCTGCTTCCACAGCGGGTTGAGCGAGGAGAGCTGGGTGCTGGCGTCCTTGAGCGCGACGATCAACGCAATGCCGGCGACGCCGGCCGCGGCGAGCAGGCCGGGGACGGGTGCGGCCAGCGCCGCGAGGGTCGCGAGCGAACCGGCCATGGTCAGGATCCCGGCACCGGAGCTGAGAGCCATCGCGCCGATGGACCCGATCGAGGAGACGACGAGCGCGAGCTTCGGCAGAGACCGGTCGAGGTTCTGCAGCCGGCTGCTGAGCCCCTTGACGAGGTCGGTGGTGACCCGGGCGCCGGACAGCGACGCGATCAGTGTGGTGGCTTTCGCGATCGATGTCTTCGTCAGGTCGACGTCGACCTTCGCGGTCCGCTTGCGGGTGACCTCGGCGATGTGGGCGGACGCGCCAGCCGTGGCGGCGTCAACGTCGAGGGTGACGTCTTCGCCGTTCCACTTCTTCTGGAACTTCCGAATGCTGAGCTCGGCGTCTCGCGTGTCGAGCGCGAGAGGCAGTTGCAGCTGGGTGCTCTTCTCGATCCGTTCGAGGGACTTCTTGAGGTCCTCTTTGAATCGGGATGCGTCGGGCACGACTCGGATGGAGACGCGCCCGGCGCTTTTCCCGCCGGGGCTCTTGGCCATGAGCCCCTCCTCTGTTCAGCTGTTGATCTGTCGCATGAACCCGGCGACGTCGAACTCGGCAATCGTCGGGACCTTCTCGGGCTCGACGGGCTTCAGCCGCGGCCGCGGATACAGGTCCGCGGCGGTGAGTTGGACGCGGCCGAACGCGGCGATGAGCGACTTCTGCATGTCGTAGAGGTCGGCGAGCATCGCGGGCACGGGCGGCCACCGCCATGCCGGCGCAGCATTGCTGTGCGCGGCGCGCAGCCGTGAATCGGGGTGCGTGAGGAGTTGCCCCACGAGCAGAAGAGCGCGACGGACGCTGAGTCCTCCGGTCCACAGGTCCTGGAGGTTGAGCCCCAGGAGGTGTTGGAAGTCGAAGAGGATCTCGTCCGGGTGCTCGTCGATCAGCTCGCGGAGCTGTCGGCTTCCCCCAGTTCGGTCACGTACGCGAAAGCGAGGGTGAGCAGCGGGCCGGTGGCGTCTTCGAAGCTGCCGTGCGAGCGCACCCATTCGCGGAACGCGCTCGAGTCGACCGCGAATTCTTCCTGCAGGAGCTTGGCGAGCTGGCCGATGACCTTCAGGTTCGTGGCGGTGAGCGTGATCTGGTCGCCGCGGGTCTTCACTCGGGCGGCGGCGGCCATGACGTCGGCCTGTTCCCAGTACTCGACGTCGAGGGTGGGTCGCAGCAGTTCCCACCCGTCGGGGTGCTCGGCCGGGCGGACGCGCGCGGCGCCCTTCGGTTCACGATCGGTGGGCGTCTTCGCGCGTGCGGGGACGTTGGGCATAGCGGACCTGCTTTCAGCGGACCTTGATGGGTGCCCCGCCCTGCCGGTCCGCTACCTGAGCAGGGCGGGGCGGTCGGGGTGCGGCTCAGCCGCGGGTGTACGTGAACGCGCTCGAGGTGCCGGTCGCGTTCGTGACGGTGATGTTTGCGGCGCCGGCCGAACCGGCCGGCATCACGGCGACGATCACGCCGTCGTTGACGACGGTGAAGTCGGTGGCTGCGGTGGCGCCGAACTTGACGCCGGTGGCGCCGGTGAAGCTCGAACCGGTGATGAGCACCTGGTCGCCCTCGGCGGCCGCTGCTGGCGTCGCGGAGAGGATGGCCGGCTTCAGCGCGGTCATGCCGGTCTTGTAGACCTTCATGAGTCCGGACTTGCCGTTGTTCGACGCGATGACGGATTCGTCGGCGGCGTGGATGGACGCGGACAGCGGGATCTCGAAGAACTTCGCGTTGTCGATCGAGGGCGCGTCGCCGATGTTCACGTTCGTGTCGGGCATGTAGAACCCGAGCGCGCCGGTGCCGTCGGTGGCGAGGAGGAACAGCGCCTTGTCGAGGCCGTCGGAGGTGGACGGGATGACGTAGCCGCCGTCGGTGTCGACCCAGCCGTTGAAGCCGAGGTCGAGGCTGTTCTTGTCGACCTGGATCGGGTTGAAGCCCAGCGACCAGTTGGTGGCGGCGTAGATCGTTTCGACGCCGTCTTCCAGCCAGGAGTCGAGCTGGGTGGCGTCGCCGCCGTCGCGGTTGAACGCGGCCGTGTTGTCGGTGGACGTGTGGCCGATGTTCTCCCACCCGTCCGGTGGGGTGCCTTTGAGGGTGAAAGCCGTGAGCGGGCTGTCGGGCACCGCGGTGTTGGCGTCGGCGAGGAAGAGCGTCCCGTGTCCCGGGACGATGAGAGCGGTCTTGTCGACGCTCATGATGGCCTCCATGAGGGTTTCGCGGACCCGCCCGTGGGCGCAGGAGGTGGATGGGTTAGTTGCGCAGTTGCAGGTCGAAGGACCCGTCGTACTGGGTGATGTCGTGCACGGCGATGTCCGAGGATGGCTGCCGTGAGAACAGGGATGCGTCGGCGACGGATGACACCGTGCCGACGCCGTCGACCGTGGCGGCCTCTGGGTCGTCGTTCCAGGACCAGACGAGGTCATAGAACGCTCTTGCTGTCGTGCGTGCGTCGTCGAGCGTGGCGCCGATGACGGACAGGTTCAGGGTGACGTTCCACAGGCCGGGACCGTTGCCGTCCTGGCCGTCGCCGATGACGTCGTACAGCACGAGCGGCAGCGAGTCGATCGAGTCGAGGTCTGTTTCCGGTGCGACGGTGGACCCGTCCGGCTTCCCCCGCTTCAGCAGCGTGTAGAGCAGCTCTTCGGGGTCGATCATCACGACACCTCGTGGATGGCGGCGACGGCCTTGCCGAGGCTGTGCTGCCCCTTCACGTAGCCGGCAAGTTCGCCGTGGCTGATGACCACGTGCCCGAGCTCTTTCGGGATTGCGAGCGGGTCGGTGGCCACGACGAGCCGGTCCTTGCCGTTTCCGGCTTTCTGGACGCGGATGCTGCGCACGAACGCGTCGTTCGGGCCCGAGTGCTTGGAGGCGAAACCGCGCGCGAGTTCGGCGAGCTCGTCGGCGACGGAGTCCATGACTGTGCTCTTGCCTGCCATGATCGACACGGTTCGGGTGACGGAGTCGAAGACCTCGGCCATCAGGCGCCTCGCTTCTTCAGGATCACTTCGTAGTGCTGGGTGCGGGTGGACATGCCGTAGAGCTTCGGATCGCCGATCTGCTCCCAGTCGCTGCCGTCGAGGCTGATCATGGAGTGCTGGTCACCTGGCCAGGTCAGACAGTGGAACGCGACGGTGGTGAAGTTCTGAAGCCCGTAGTTTGTGGTCTCTTCGGCGGTGAGCGGGTGCTTGTTGCCGCGCACCGTCACCGGGTCGCCGGCCGGGCTGTAGTCGTTCTGCCCGATGCTTCCTTCCGTCTTCGCGTACCGCTGGACGGTCAGGGAGTGTTTCGGGTTCGTGAGCAGGGACATGTCATCTCCACCCGCGGTCGAGCCCGAGGCCGATGGTGCCGGGCGTGGAGACGATCTGCGCTCCTGCGAGCGTGGCGATGTCCTCGTCGGTGAACCACAGGTTCCCGGACGCGACTTGGGCGCGCAGCGCGTAGTTGTATCCGCCATCGCCTTCGCTGGCATACCCTTCCGGGTTCCGTGTGACGCGGAGCACGGCGTCGGCGATGACACGCTTATACAGGTTCGGAGTGAGTTTGCCGGTGGCGAGCCGGGATGTGATCCTGGCCCGCCACCGGCTGAGTGCGTAGTCGACGGCATCCTGGATCTGCACTTCGACCTTCGCTTGGTCGTACCGGTCTTCGAGGTTCCCCTCGAGGTACCGGTTGTCGACATCGCGGAAGGTCACGGTGGGGATGGATGCCATCGGTCCTACTCCTCCTGCTGGCCGGCGCCGGCCTCGCCTTGCGCGGCGAGTTCGGCGTCGTGTTCCTCGATGCGCTGCTTGAGCTCGTCGACCGTTCCGTCCGTGGGCAGGTCCCGCAGTCGCAGCTCGACGATGAGCGTGTCGCGCTCGTCGGTGCTGTCGTTCTCGCCCGTGTCGGACTCGGCGACGTCGTTCTGCACGTACGCCTTCGGGTTCGTGACGTGCTTGGCCAGGTGCTTCGGCACCTCGGTGCCGGCGCGGAGCACGATGGTCTCCCATCGGTTCTTCCTGCGCAGCTGGATGTGCACGTCGTGCCTGAGGACGCCGGCCATCAGAGCACCGTGGCGGCGAGAGCCGACTTCGCGCCGATCGTGGATAGCACCGGGAGGAAGATCGACGAGGCGAGCACGTCGACGCCCTCCGGGTCCGGCTCGTGGAACGCGGCCGCGAAGATCCCGGCGATGTCTCCCCCGCTGATGCCGTACGTGTCGTTCAGCGCCTCGGAGGGAACACCCCACAGGGTCTGCCCGAGCGGTCCGGTGCTGCCGACCAGGCCGGTGCTGCGGCTCGGCACGAGAATGAACTGGTCGTCGGAGATGACGCGCGTCCAGCTGCCGGAGACGTCCTCGTACTGCGTGTCGTAGACGACGATGTCGGTCAGACCGTAGTCGGCGAGCACGGACAGTACGTCGGCGCGGCTGATCCGGGTGAGCCCGGAGTCGCTGCGGCCGGTCGACGCGGCGATGAACCCGGCGTTCTTCGCCAGGTCGGACAGCACCTTGGTGGAGGTGATCGCCCCGGCGGCCGGCGCACCGACGGAGTCGTCCGACATGAGCACCTGCTGCCAGGAGTCGATGTCGGCGATCGCGTCTGCGCTGGTCGTCGACCAGGGGGTGCCGGCGGTGACCGTCTGGCCGGCGGGGCGGCCGAAGTCGATTTCGAGCGTGAGCCCGTTCTCGCCTTCCATGGTCACCTTGCCGGTCTGGATCGCCTCACCGCGGGCGAAGATCGCGCGGACGGCGATCGACTGCCCGTTGTGCGTCGCCTTGGACTCGAGAGCGGCGCCGAGGGCGTCGTCGCCGGCGCCGCGCAGTCGCAACGTGTCGTACTCACCGACGCGCAGCTTCGTGCTCGAGGCGGGCAGCGAGCCCTTGCGGGTGCCGATCGACTTCTCCTTGCCGTACGGCGCGGTGGCGTCGTACGCGCGGAACGAGGCGGCGCGCGGCAGCTTGAGCTCGTCGGCGTCGAGGTTGAAGTCGAGCGTCTGGTTCTCAGCGCTCGGCAGGTACGGGGTGAGGGCGTCCTGCGCCTCGACCGCGTCGGCTGCGCCGCGGGCGATCGCGGTCAGGTCCGAGGCGTCCCGGATGGACGGGTCGTAAACTCCCATGATTTGTGGTCCTCCTTACGCGCGGAACGCGAACTTGCCGTTGGTCGGGGTGGTGCGGTCGATGCCGCGCTGGGCGGCGACCGGGAGGTTCGCCGGGATGATGACCGCGTCGACGATCAGCGCCGTGGTGACCACGTCGGGAAGGGTGCCATCGCTGCGCTGCAGCGCGAGCGGGAAGGCCAGGAATCCTTCCAGGACGCCCTGACCGTCGCCGCTGCCGCCGCTGGTGGTCGTGGTGACGGCGACGGCGGGGTCGGTGCCGCCGGTGAGCGAGCTCGTGGCCGTCATCTGCGGGATGTTGTCCGAGCCGCCGAACGTGACCGTGTACGGGCCGCCGGCGTCGCCGGAGACCGTCGCGGAGCCGACGTTCGCCAACGCCTCGATCGCGGCCTGCACGGTCGCGGCGGTCGCGTTGTACGCGATCGCGTCCGTGGTCTGCCCGTCGTACGTGAGCGTGAACGTGCCGCCGGTGGGCGCACCGCTGATGGTAACCTTCTGCACCTCGGCGACGGCGTCGAACGGGACGAGCAGTCCGCCGACCTTCGCGACGGCGACTCCGGCGGGCACGATCTTCGTCGTGGCGTCGTAGTGGGTGCCGCTGGTCAGCGAGCTCACGTCGAGCGTGCCGGACTGCGCGTTGGCGAACGCGCCGCTGTCACCGGCGAGCCAAGTGTGGTCTGCGGCGGGGACCGCCGGGACCGACTGAATCGACAGATCAGTCATGGTTGATGCCTCCTCAGGCTGTCTTTCTGGTCATGGATTCGCGGACTTGCTTGCGCTTCTCCGAGATGGAGGCGCCTGCTCCGCCGCCGGCCTGTCGCTGGCGTCCGAGGGCCCGCGCGAGCGCGTCCTCGCTGCCGCCGTCGTTCTTCGTGCCGAAGGTGGCGGCGTAGGTTTTGAGCTGCTCGAGGTCGATCTCGCCCTGGTCGTCGGTGAAGCTCGCCGGATCGACGTGCGCGAAGATCGTTTCCACCTCGTCATCGGTCTTGCCGGTGAGGCCCTGGAATCGGCCCTTGACGGCGTCCTTCAGGTACTTCTGTGCGCCGATGTTCTCGCCCTGCCGGCGGGCTTCCTCGCGTGCCTCCTCGAGCGCTTTCTCCGCGTCGGTCTGGCTCGCCTTCTTCAGGTCCGTGAGCTCCTGGAGAACCGAGTCGTAGTCCTTGCGTGCGTTCGCGGTGCGTTCGTGCTTCTGCGCCTTGTCGCGCCAGTACGCGGCCTGCTCCTCGGGCTTCATGTCCCGCCACGGCGTGTTGGCGGGGAAGCCCTTGTCGGCGTCGCCGTCCTTGCCATCCTTGGGATCATCCGCGCTGGAGCCGGAGCCGCCGGCACCATCGGCCGGGTCGATGAACACGATGCGAGGGTGGCAGTAGACGCGCTGGCCGAAAGCGTTGAAGCGGAACATTGTTGGTCCTCCATGTCGGGGCGAGCGCCCGTGTCAGGCTGGATGCCGGGGACGCCCGGCGCGTTACAGGGACCGGCCGGTCGCCTGCAGCATCGCGATGTAGTCGCGAAGGTTCTTGGTCATCTGGGTGAGCGTGGTGCGACGGTCCACGAGAGCCGACATGTCGTCGGTGAGACGGTTGTAGTTGAGGCCGGCCGGGATCTGCTTCTGCAGCTGTTCGAGCTCCGCCGCGGCCTCGTCGAGGTTCTTGGTCGCCTCGGCGATGTTGGCCGCGTTCTGTTGCCGCAGGTTTTCCGACGTCGGATTCTTGTACGCGGGCCGGCCGGCTTCCTCGGGCGTGCGGAAGTGGTTGCCCTTCTTCACGAGGACGGGCCCGAGTTCGCCGTGCTCGTTGACGGAGACGCGGACTTCCTTCAGCTGTTCACCGAACGTGCCGCCCGCTGCCGCGTAGAGCTTGTCGAGGTCGTCGCGGTTGAGCTGCTTGCCGGGGTCGTCGCCTTGCACTATCGGCATCGGCAGGCAGTGGCAGTGGTCGTGGATCGGCATCAGGTCATCGGATCCGTACCACTGGTCGGAGGCGACGATGCAGAGGCCGCAGGACATGCCGTCTTTCGCGAGCTCCGGGTGGATGACCCGCCGGTAGCCGACGATGACCGGGTTCTCCTCGTAGATGCGTTGCGATTCGTCGCGGTCGACGACGGCCAGGTCCTGTTGGACGATGTCCTCGAGCCGGTCGGCTGCCGCTGCGGAGGCGTCGTCGACGGTGGCGCCTTGCGAGAGTTCGTAGATGAACTGGTGGGCCGGGCGCCCGTACACCTCGAGTGGTGACGTGTTGGCGCGCGGGTACGGGTTGATCGACGTGGGAAGCGTGAGCTTCTGCCCGAGCTCGCGCATCACGGATGCGTTGTAGGAGCGGGTCTGCAACCGCATCCGTGATGTCGCCGACGACACCAGCGTGGCCGAGCGCGCCGCGAGGGCAGTCACTTGGTCCGGGTCACGTGCGACGGCGAAGTCGCCCCACAGGCCCAGCAGCAGTTTGAGGAGCTTCTCGACGATGGAGTCGCGTTGCTGCGCGTGCCGGTTCGAGATCGCGGCGAGCCGGTCGGCGGTGGTGGCCATCAGCTGGCCGCCGGTGTCAGGAACGCCTCATCCTGCTTGTTCTGCTCCTCCTGCTGGAGCTCCTGCGGTGTCAGCTGGAAGATCTTCTCGTTGATCATCCGCTGCGAGAGGCCACCGTTCTTCGCGTTGGCGGCCGCGGCTGCGCGCTCGAGGATCGAGGACCGGTCGACGTGCGCCCACATGATCTCCAGGTCGCCGACCTGCGCGCGGACCTCGTCTGCTTGTGCGCGGAAGCCGGTGCCCATGGCGAGGATGATCGGCATCTCGGCCCGGTCGATCCATTCTTCGACCGAGAACGTGAGCGCCTCGCGCGCGAGCGACGCACCCTCGGCGGACCCGTTCGCGGCATCTGGCGACAGGATGTACAGCGGGGTGCTGGTCACCGCGGCGAGGTGTTTCGCGTCGTCCTTCACTGCGGTGAGGATCGGCGTGATGTCGGTCGCGACGGATTCCCACATCTTCGCGCCGGCGGGCAGCTTCCAGACCGCGGCAGGACCGGCCTTGAACAGCCCGTCGTAGTCGATCTTCTGGCCCGCCAGCGGATGATCATCCGGGTAGTAGTCCGGCAGGTCGCCGTCGATGGCGCGCTGCTTGAACGCCTGCATGGCGGTGATCGTGAGGCGTTCGCGGATCGTGTTCGAGATCCGGTTAAGGCTGTCGAGGTGCTTCTCGAACATGCCCTTGCCGCCAGGCCCGTCGAGCCGGAACACCGGCACCTGGTCGGTGTAGCCGAGCGCGATCGGGTCGCTCACCCAGGACCAACCGCGGCCGGGCGCCCAACGGCGGCCGTTCGACGGGACGCTCGACTTCTTGCCGGCACGGACCGCCTGCCGCCAGTACCCCGGACGGTACAGCGTGAGTACGTCCGCACCACTGACGGCATCCCAGCCGACCGTGAGCGCCGCATCCGAGATCCACGGCTGGTTCGCGTTCTGGATCGTGGCCGTGGCGAAACCATCCGACTCGAGGATCAGCGGTTGCGCGGCCGCCGACGGCTTGGTCGGCCCTGTGGTGGTCAGGAACGCCGATCCGTACGTGCCGCCGTGGGCGAAGAAGTCGCGGATCGTAACCTTCATGCCGTTGCGCTTCCACATGGTCCACGCGGCCGCGTCCCCGGTGTCGTCACCGGGGGCCGCGGTGCGGAATCCGATCGGCTTCATCCGGTTGGTGCGGGCAGCGACGACGAGCTCGGCCATGTTCAGCCGCGACAGGTGGATGAAGCGCCGGTACGTTTCCCTCATGCCGGGGTCCCACTCGTCGGGCAGCGCGTTGGTGCCGTCGGCGTATGCCTTCATCTCGTACATGCGGGGCAGGCCATCACCGAACCGCTGCGCGAGCTCCATGAGGTACCAGTCGTCCGTGCCGGGGACGCTCGTCTGGTCGAGCATGTGACCTCCCTCATCGGAGACGGACTGGGATCTTGGAGCTGCCCGACTTCTTCGGGTCCTTCTTCGCGAGGTAGTCGGATGCGGCCTTGAACGCGAGGGTCGCTGCCATGGCGGCGTCGATCTTCTTCGGCGAGTTCTTGCCTTCCTTGCCGATCACGGTGCCGCCGCGCCGGGACCACTTCCGCGCGTTCGTGAAGTGCCGCATCATCTGCCGGCCGAACGGTGTTTCGTCGTCGAGAGTGACGTCGCCGACGAGGATCGAGGTCTGGAACCGCTCAAGCGCCTCCGCCATCTGCACGTCGCGTTTCGTCCACCACGCGATCGCGTGCTTCGCGGACGACTTCACGGTCAGGTCCTGCCCGAACTCCTTCGCCCACGCGTCGACGTAGTCCTGCCAGTGCGGCGGGTCTGCGTAGAACCCAACGACCTTGTACCGCTTGAACGCGCGGGACACGGCCGCGTCGAACGCGACACGGTCGACTTCCCAGTTCTCGGCTTCGGGCCCGTCGGGGACCTCTTGGATGAGGATCGGGAAGACGTGCAGGTCTTTCACGCGGACGGCGACGAGTGCGGTGGCGTCGTCGGTGAGCGCACCGTCGAAGCCGAGCGTGATCGTGTCGCCCTTCCACGGGCGCACCCACGCCCACGCGGCGCCGGCGGCGCGACGAAGGCGTGAGATCCCGCGCGGGACGAGGAACTCGGGTTTGATCCATGCGTTCTTCGCACCGGTGATGGTGTTCAGACGCATCCGGCGGGTGCGCTCCTCAGGTTTGCGAGGGTCGAGCGCCTTGTCGATGAGGCCCTGGACGGGGTTCCATGCGATCGCGTCGCCGTACGCCTCGCGGAACGCTTCGGCGAGGGCCTCCTCGTCGCGGAAGTCCTTGACCTCGCCCCAACGGTGGTCGAACAGCAGCCGCGGCCGCTTCGCGCGGCCTTCGCCGATCTCGTCCGCGTACTTGTATGTCTCCTCGGCCACGGATTCCTCACCTGGGAGGAACATCGTGGTCGTCTCGATGTACCACGGCTCGGCGGTCATTGCCCGCTTGCCGAGGTTGTCGACGACGGTCTCGTACATCTCGTGCAGCTGCGGAGTGCTGTACAGGTGCGTCTCATCGAACACGGCGAAGGTTTCGAGGCCGCCGTCTTTCGACTTCGCGCCGGCGGTCGACCGTTTGATGACGCCACCGCCCGGGATCACGACCTGCGAGAGCCCGGCGACGACGCCCCACGCCTGCAGCTCGAACAGCGGCGCGGTCGATGTCGTCAGGTTGTAGTGGATCGTGCCATAGGTGTTGCCGGTCTGCTCTTCCTCGGTCGCGAGGATCCGCACGAGCGGCGCCGTCACGGGACGTCCCATCGGCTCGCCGGCCTGGTAGACGTACGTGTGTCCGAGGTACTCGTACTTCTCGCCGCCCTTGGCCCAGCCGGCGAACCGCGCGGGCCCGAATGCTTCAAACAGCGCGAGGCGAGCGGCAAGCCCGGACTTGTCGCATCCCTTTGGTCGGGACAGGAACACGGAGTCGTAGAGTCGGCGCCCGTTCTCGTCGAGGGCGTAGCAGTCGACGAGGAAGCCGGTGTACTCGTCGCCGTACCGGGTGGGTTCGCCGACGATGTCGCCGGGCCCGTGGACGGTGAAGGTCTCGATCCACCAGGTGGCGAGCCAGCCGAGTGACCTGGTGCGTGAGTGGCCGGGCGCGGTGATCACCCGGCGCGGCATCAGCTGGTGCCGGTCAGGCGTGCACGGCGGTCGTCGATCGAGGTGACGTTCGACTTCGTCCGCGTCTCAGTCTTCGTGTCGGACGGCATGGCGACGCCGATCTCGACGCGCAGCCGCGAGCGGTCTTCCGGCGTGGCGCCGAACTTCTGCACGCGCAGTCGCACCTCGGCGGCGAGCTCCCAGCGGCCGTTAGTCCACATTTCGTGATGCATGAGCGCGGTATCGAGGAGGAAGTCCCAGTCCGGCTCGGTCATCATCCGTACCGCCTGCGGCGACAGCCGCCAGTGGTTCCACCACGCGACCGTGCGCGGGTGCCACTTCTGCCGCTTCCCGTTGCGCCACAGCGGCGGGAGCGCGGTGCCGCGCTTCTTGCCATCGGAGACGAGCTTGATGGTGTCCTTGTTGTCGCGATCGCGTGAGCGCTGCGACGCCGGTGCGGGTCCACGGCCGGCCATCAGCTGGCCGCCGGTTCGGTACTCGAGTGGTGCATGGGATCCTCCGTGTCGGAGTTCGCGTCGCCATGGCGGCGGTGCGAGGTTTCAGTCATTCGAGAGGCCGGATGCGCGCCGCCCATCGACGTCGGCGGATGCCAGTCGTTTCTAAGGCGAGTCCGACGTGCCGGCCGCGCCGCGCGGATCCCGCCCAGACTCGCGCGCACCGCGAGCAGCAGGACGCGAAGCGATCAAACATCGACCCCGGGGAGGGGGTGGACCCCGGGGTGGTCTCAGAACGGCGCAGCATCATCGCCGCGCGTTCGGCGAGCCGCCGCGCGTGCTTCGTCGTCCGTCATCAGCCCGGGATGCAGAGGCCGAGCAGCATCGCGCCGTGCCCGGCGTGCGCGGCCGGACGCGAGCCCGCCCTCACGGCCTGACTTGCGCAGGTGATGGTACGGGCACAGCGACTGGAGGTTGCCGTCGTCGTCGCCGCCGCCCTGACTGTGCGGGATGATGTGATCGACGTCGCGCGCCTGTGCGAGGCAGCGCCGGCCCGTGTCCTCCCGGATGTGCTGGCACCGGTGGAAGTCGCGGCGCAGGATCCGCACGGTGATCTGAGCCCAGTCCGCCGGCAGCGTGTCACGCCGGTCGCTGCCCTGCCAGTTCGGCATCAGTCGTCGTCCAGCTCGTTCTTGGTCATCACCGAGTAGACGAACCCGTGATGGAAGATCGATGCGGCTTCGATCAGACCGAGCGACACGTATCGAGGTTGACCGTCCGGACTCTCCATCCACACAGTGCCGTCGTCCTCGATATTGCTCGAGTCGAGCGATCCGCTAACGAGGAGCCATGCCGTCGTGACGTCGCCCTGGCCTTCATCTGCCAGGTGCGCCCGGATCGCCTCGTCGAGAGCACGCTTCGTCTGGTCGCTCATGGCTGCTCCGTCTTCGCGCGGACGCGGATGCCTTCACGCAGGTAGCCGCGCTTGTACAGCTGGGCGATGATGCCGGCGGTGACGTCGCCGACCGCGTAGCAGAGCGGCTCGTTGTCGCCCAGGAAGATGCCGCGCGCTCGTGCGTCCCACCCGCTCAGGTGGTCCATGAAGAAGATCGCGGCGGCAGCGTGCGTTGCTTCGTGGGCGATCGTGCTCGTGGTCAGCTGTGCCGTCCAGAGTCGAACTACGAGGACTGGTCCGGGATCTGGCCTCGGCCACGGGAATCCGTGGGTCGTCTGCGCGGCCATGCCGCCGGCCATGTCGCCGAGCGTCGCGGGATCTTTGCCGAGCGCTCGGGCGTGCGCGCGGATGAGCTCGTCGCGGTCATCGTAGATGTGCACATGGACGGTGCGTCGGATGCCAGCGGCCTGCGCTTCCGGCGTGTACTCCGCCGAGCGGGTCGCGACTCGGAAGTGATCGATCATTCCTCGCCTGTACGATCGTCGTGCCGCTGAGCGGCTACTTCTTTGGCGTCGGCACAGGGCCAACGTGGGGTGTGCCGGGCCAGAAGCCGAGCGTGTCGTGGAACCACTGGGCTGCGGTCTTCTTCGCGACCTGAGGGCTGAGGAACTTGATCAGATGGGACAGCAGTGCGGTGTAAGGATGCGGCGATGCCGCCCACTTCGCGAGCCCCGGACCTTTCGTCCAGTACCACTTGAGGTAGCCGCGCGAGCCTGGTCGCGGATCCGCGACAGCATCCGGCTTCACTGTGGCCATGAGCGTCACCCCCGTTCACGTGCTGCCGCACGACGGTCGCGCGCGGTAGCGTCGCGCGCATGAGCAATGCAGCAGCTGGTTGGTACGACGACGGATCAGGAAGGAAGCGGTACTGGGACGGCTCCCAGTGGACGATCTACGCGCCCGACCAGACTCCCCCGCCCGCGAGCAAACAGACGAGCGGCCGCACCGCGAACGGGATGAACGTCTCGTACGTGCGCCAGCAGAAGGGCCACAGCCTCACGCTGTGGATCGTGCTGACCTGCATCCTCGGGATCCCGATCATCTGGCTGATCTACTACTCGGTCAGTCCGAACCACTTCTGGCACGCCTGACCGTTGGTGGCGCGCAGGTACGCCTCGCCGGAAAGGAGAACGGCGTCGTGAACGTCCTTCGGTCCCCCAATGGCTAGAACCGTTTGACGCGCCACCACGATGTGCCGCAGGAGCTCGCATCGCGTGAGTGAGCGTGTCCGATGGGTACCCGCGGCAAGATCATCGCCGGGCACGACGCTCCCGATTGTGCCGTGCCCGGCTGTCTGAGGCGCCGCGGGTACAACAAAGGCCCCGCAGGTGCGAGGCCTTCATCATCTACGCGCGTGGCGCAAGCTTACGGTCTGTAATCTTGCACGCTTGTCAAGCATCCCCCGTGCAACCGCGTGTTTCTCGGCGTGTCGCTTCGGCGAGCGCCGCGGATTCGGGTCGCGCTATGTTTTGGCGATGGACTTCAGTTGGGTCGGTCCGGTAGCTGGCGCCGGCGTCGGTGGGTTGTTCGCGTGGTTGGCTGCGTTGTCGACGAACTCGATGGCGTTGCGGATGGCGAAGCGCGAGGAGGCGCGGGCGGATCGTGAGAACCTGCGGTCGCGCGCGATGGACGTGCTGAAGCTCATCAACGCGTTTGATGAGCGCCGTGCAGACGCTGTGGGTGATCGAAAGTTGCAGCATGACCTGAGCATCGCGGTTCTTCTCATGCCGGACACGCGTCTTCGAAGTGCGCTGATGTCGATGGAAGACGCGTTCTGGAACGCGGACGTGCTGCGCGTCATCGCGGACGATGATGAGTTCAGGCCGGCGCAAACAACGAGGCAGGCTGTTCGGTATGGAAAACGAGCTGCGGCGGCTGCCGTGCGCGGCGACTCGGATACTGAAGCCATCGAATGGCTCGAGGGGCTCGACGACACCTTCCTGCAAGCGTTCGCGCAAATGTGATCAGTCTTGAACGCTCACAGCACGAGCGCGCAGCCGTTCCGCGACCTCGGCCAGCAGCGTTCGCATAGATCGTCTACTTGACGTAACCGAGAGCGTCGAGCCGCGCCTCATCGGGCAGTTGGCCACCGCTCAGGTGTCTTTCTCCGTACTGGCAGAACCCGACAGGGTGGGCATGCCGCAGAGAACGTGCGGTCCCCTGTGCCCGAATTCACGCATGCAGACGGGGCAGGCACTGACGTCAGGTGCGCCGCAGACAGGCTCGCTGTCGCACAGGCAGTTGATGTGCTGGGCGTTGGGTTCGCTCATGGTGTGTTCCCTTCCCCAACCTGTGCGTTGGCGAGTTCGAGCAGCACGTCCGCATGGCACGGCTGGTCCAGTGGGCACCAGCATGCGAGATCATGACCGGCGAGCTCGGCACGGATCTCGTCGAGACCGGGATACGTCCACTCGACCGCACCGCGTCGGCCGCCGAGGAACCGCCAGTTCGGGAAGGCGAGACGGCCACGCGTCGCCAACACTCGGAAGTCCCGGACGACGAGCGTCGCGACGCCGCGATCGTCGAGCGATCGGTACTGGGCGCCGACGTCGCTCATCGTGATCGGGTTGCCCCACTTCGTCAGGTCGCGGATCGGATCGCCTGTCGGTTTCCAGAATTCGTCCATCCACGGCCACATGATCGGCACCTGATTGATCTGGTTGGTTGCGCCCGCAATGTCTCTGAGCGACACGCCTACATAGCACTGCACCGCTCGAACGAGTTGGACCTCTTTCCCTCGGTCGTCTTCCGGGGTGTATCCCTCGTTGGTGATCTGCCGGTCGCGCTCAGCGGCGATCAGTTCTGCTCCGGTGCTCATGCCTGCTCTCCCTGCTCGGCGCCCACGATGTGCTGAGAATGCGTCGTCCGCGGTGGCTCACACGTGAAGCCGTCCGAATCGTTCCGCCACCCGTCGAGCGGATCGAGATAGACCTCGTGCCCGCATCCTGGACACGTCATGCGCTTCGCTTCTCCCTGCTTGGTGCGGTACGGGTTCACGGGTGCTTCGATGTTGACGCCCCAGCCTGCGGCATCGGCGTCCTCGCACCGTGTGATGTAGCGACCCCACGCCTGTCGGCCTTCGTCCCACTTCTCGGCGTCTCGTGAGGTCAGGTGGGCGGCAGGAGACGCATCGAGAAGAGCGAGAAGTGCCGGCGGAGCCTGCAACAGGCCGTCATGCCAGCGGTCCTTCACCCACGCCCGTATGGCGTCGAGAATCGCCGCGGCGTCGAACGCTTCCCCGCTGGGTTCTGTGGGGCGACGACGGAAACCCGCCGCCAGGATCGCATCGGCCGCTCGCAGGCTGGCCTTCCAGCTGTCCCCTGTAAGTCGGTTGATGTTCATGTAGATCGCCGGGTCGATAACCCTCGCGAGCGCTTCCCGGTCGTCTGTGGTCTCCTCGGGCGTGACGATGGTCAGCTCGACGCCGCGCTCGTTCGCCTGCGCGAGGATCGCATCGATCATCGACCGCGTCTTGCCGCCACGACGTGCCGCGAGGGTAACGCGCGAAGGGCCCGCATCTTCCTGCGCCTTGGTCGCGGAGCGGTCCACTTCGGCGAGCGCGTTGGCGGCTGTTTCGAGTGCGTCGCTGATTTCGGTGCGGTCTTCGGTGCCCATGGTGCGGAGGTGGGAGATGAGGTCGGCGTGTGTGGTCATGCTTCGAGTTCTTTCCGGAGTTGGGTGGTGACGACCTCGTAGATGGTGCGGCCTCCGTTGTCGACCATGAAGGGGAGCATGACTTCGTCTTGGGTGGTGAGGCCGGCGTCGATGAGCGCGGCTTGGGCTTTGAGCCAGTCGGCGGCGATGCGCCAGGCTGTGCGTTCGGCTTGTGCCGGGTTGACTAGGTGCGGGGCACGGTGGTGTCGCGTTTCATGGCGTCGAGGGTGCCTTGCACGCGGACGGGGAGTTCGAAGTGGCGAGGCCCGTATTCGGTGTTCATCGTGAACGCGAGCCCCTCGGGTTTGCCTGTGTCGTCGTAGAGGGTCGAGATCGAGCGGACGCCTCGGCGCGACAGGAGGCCGACGCACTCCCCCGTGGTCTTGTCGACGGCGATCTTCGTTGTGTAGTTCAGGATGCCCATCAGCGGACCCACCGGACGAGCGATGCGCTTGCATGGCGGCCGGTGGCGGTCGCGGTGGCGCTGGCTCGGCCGAGCTGGTCGAAGGCGCCTGCGAGCTGGTCGAAGGAGCCTGCGAGCCGTTGGAAGGGAGCGAAGCGACGTCGTCGGGCGCCGCGGACTCTCATGTGCGGGAAGTATCGGGGCGTGCGGGGGTTGCTCATCGGGGCGCCTTTCTTCTGCGTTGTGCGGTGGTTTTCACGTCGGCCATGAGGTATTGGCGGGGTCGGGTGTTGGTGCGGCGCCACCGGTCGCGGTGGGCGATGACGTAGGCCTGGGCGGTGGTGACTTGGAGTGCTGCTGCGGCGACGTCGATCGGGATCCAGTAGTTGTCGTGACCGGTGAGGTCGGGGCGCGGCATGTTCGGTCCGTTCAGTGGGTGAGGATCCAGTCCTGGATGGGGATGCGTTGGTGGGTGCTGTCGGCGGAGCAGACGATCTCGGCGGGCCGTGTGCCGCCACCGGGCGGGATGAGGCCGACGAGCGGTGCACCGCAGATGATGGGGCCGAGGTCGGTGTCTTCGACTTCTTGCATGCACACGCCTTCGCGGATCAGGACGCGCCGGAAGCGGGGTGCGTGCGCGTCGAGGGCGCGCCGGCACATGGACTGGAGCCGGATCATGTCGCCAAGCCAGGACGGACCGAGGCCGGGATAGTGGGAGAGCCATCCGGTGTGCCAGCGGGCCATCGCGAGGAGCGCTTCCCCCGCGCGCATGCTGCGGTGCACGGGCGACATCTGCGGGCATTCGCGCCGGATCGTGCGCACAAGCGAGAAGGTCCAGTCGTCGAGCTCGGCGAGCGCGACGTCGGCGGCACGGTTGTAGGTCGGTGCGTAGTCGGTCGGTGATGACTGCACCCGGGTCGTGTCGTACCGGGTGCCGCGGCGTGCGGTGATGTGGTCGGCGAGCACGGACGGGTACGCGGAGAGGTCGATCAGGAGCCTCTGGAACGCACGATGGCATCCGGTGCACAGGTCGCTGCCCGGTTGCGCCGGACGGGCCGCGTCGTGCCCGCCGCGCACGCCCGTGCGCAGGCACGTTGCCGTGTGGACGGGGATCACCCAGGCCGGGTACTGGTAGGCGGTCACTTCTTGTTCCGGGTCGAGAGGATCGTCGTCGTGTGGTCGATCTCCTTCCGGCCGGGTTCTTTCGGGGCGGCGCGCAGCGCGCGCACGACCGCGACGATGATGGCCGTGTTGATCGCGACAACCAGCACGGAGAGGCAGATCGCTGACGTCCAGGCGGCGATGATCCAGGGGTTCATTCGGGTTCCTTCGGGGTGATGCCGAGGATGTGCTCGGCGAGACGGCGGGCGCGGGACGTGTCGACGGTGGCGTTGCTGAAGAGCTTCCCGTCGGCCGAGATCATCGGTTCGGACTGTTGGCGCTTCACTTGGAGGGCGTCCATGATCGCCGGGTCGGACCCCTCCGGCGAGTTCAGGAAGTAGATGACGGCCGGGTCCTCGCCCATGCCGTCCCGGCGGAGCCGGCCGATCGCCTGCTCGTGCACCTGCGGCGACCAGTCGAGTTCCCCGAACACGCCGACGCGTGCGTGCTCCTGGAGGCCGTCGACGCCGGCGCCGGAGCGCAGCGACATGATCAGCACCCGGGCGGCGGTGTCGCGGTTGTCGTCCGTGATCGGGGTGCAGAACGCTTCCTCCGCGGCCGCCTTCTGCTTCGGGGACTCGGTGCCGGTGTACATGGTCGGGTTGAAGTCGGCCAGCTGCTGAAGCCAGATGTCGTAGACGCGGCGGTGCCAGCCCCATAGGACAACCTTCTCCTCCGACTCGAGGAGCAGTCGCACGAACTCGGCCACGAACGGTGCCTTGTCGACGCCGGTCGCTTCGCGCAGCATCCAGTCGATCTGCCCGGACGCGCGGAACCGTTCCGTCTTGTCCGTGGCCGTGTCGAGGATCATGCGGGCGAGGGCTTTGCTGTCGCCGATGACCTTGTCGAGCTCGGCGTGGTTCGACTCGACCAGCATCGAGTTCTTCACCGTCTTCGGCAGTTCACGTCCGACGTCGGCGCGGGTACGGCCGAGCATGAACCCGTTCTCCCGAAGGTAGGAGCCGAGCGCGGCCGGGTCCTTCACCAGCTGCCGGCCGTTCGGCAACGACTGGCCGCCCCACTCGCGGGAGAACTCTTCACGGTTGCCCAAGCATCCGGGAGCGATGATGTCCATCACGTTCCAGATCTCGTTGCCGTAGTTGTACACCGGCGTCGCGGTCAGGCCCATCACGTAGGCCGCATTGTCCGCAACCCGGGCGGCCGCACGGCCCTTGTCGGTGGCGATGCCGTTGCGGAGCTCCTGCGCCTCATCGAACAGGACCGTGCGGACCTGGTTCGCGAGCGTCGAAGCCCACCCGTGCAACTTCGAGTACGGCACGATCGTGACGTCAGCGAGCACGCCCGTCTTCGCGCGGATCGACGGTTTCGTGGACTTCGCGATCTCGTACGTCAGCCACGGGAACGCGTCCTTCAGCTCGGTCTCCCACCGGCGCGGCAGGTGCGTGGGCGGCACGACGAGCGCTGGCAGGGCGTCCGCGTGCACGAGACCGAGGAGGCCGGTGAACGTCTTCCCCAGGCCGACCTCGTCGGTGAGGAGGTAGCGGCCGCGAATGCGGAGCATCTGCATCGCGTCGAGCTGGTAGTCGCGCGGCTCCTTCGCCGGCTTCGACGGAAGGTCACGCCGCTCGTACTGGCCGGTGACGATCTCGCCGATCAGCTGCTCCTGCCGGGCGTGCTCTTCCGACGATTGCCGCAGCCAACGCTCCGAGTGCACGTCGACCGGGCGAAGCGGCCACCGCTCCATCAGCCAGGTCAGGTCGCGGGCCACCTCGATCGTGTCCGTGATGAACAGCGCCGTGCGCCGGTCCTCCGACACGCGACCGAAGATGCGGCGTGCACGCTGCCGCACCGCCGGCTCAAGCTCGAGCGTCCACCGGCCACGCGCACGCGACCCCGGCACAGGGCCCGTGTACTTGTAGGTGCCGTACGTTCTCACAGGCCGCCCTCGACGTACGTGACCAGGTGCACCGGCGTCGTCCCGATCGTCGCCGGCACGTGATGGTGCGCCGACCGGGTCGTCACCAGGACGAGATCGTGGATCTCGTCGAATGCGGCGTACCGGGTGAGCTGCCTGGTCACTGAGCGCGCCGAGCCTTTGATCTTCACTTCGATGCCCGTGGCGGAAAGCGGGCAGTAAAGGTCGATGCGGTTGCCCAGGTCGAGGAGATGCTCCCGGTGCACGAACACGCCCACGTCTTCGAGGGCTTCGGCGAGCGCGCGCTGCAGTTCGTCCTCGTTCGAGTACTGCGGGGTCAGGGTGCGCAGCGTGTTGAGGATGAGGGTGGCGCTCATGAGTTGCCTCGCGTGATGTCGAGTGGCCAGTCGAAGCCGTCGGGGACACGGCGCACCTGCCGGCTCACTGCTCGTCCGTCTTCGTGACGCGGTCCATGGTCTGCTTCTCGAGGTCGGAGAGCGTGTAACCCCAGGCGGCGAGCATGCCGAGGTAGAGGCCGAACGCTTCCCGGGGAGTGTTCCAGCCCTGGTTGCCGTCGACGGAGCGTTCGTGGGCGGCGACGCCGACGGCGAGCATGAAGTGCGGGACCTGGTGCATGTTGCGGTGCAGCAGCTCGGTGAACGGGTTGTGTTTGTAGCTCGGTTCGGGCAGGCCGAGGAGCTCGGCCGCGTCTGTCTTCACGTGGTACGCGAGGAGTTCGTTGTTGTCGGCCGTGTACACGGCGGGGACGACGGCCCAGTCGGTGGGAAGGGTGCGGCGTTGGAGTAGCTGCTTCACCCACTCCTTGCGGACCGTGGTCGCGGACGCCCACAGTTTCCCGTTGGCGCGGGCGGTGCGGCGTTGCTCCTTCTCGTCCGAGCTGAGTGGTGCAGGCGTGGCGGTGTCGGAGTAGTGGTGCCATCCGTGGTCGCGCCAGTTCTTGACCGCGTAGAACTTCTCGTAGCGCTGCACCCAGTGCCCGTCGTCGTCGTATCCGCCGGCCAGCTGGGCGAACCCGGCGAGGTCGTCTCCGGCTTCGGCGAGCGCTGTGGTTTCGTCGAGTTCGGTGCGGGTGTCGCCGATCGTGAGGCTGTCGGCGCGGCGCCAGGTCTTGTCGTTGTAGGTGGGCGGGTCGATGATCGTGATGCCGGCGGCGTCGAGTTCGTCTTCGATGTCCTGTTTCTGCTGCTGCCGGTCGCGTTCGTCGCGGAGGACCTGCGCGTCATGGGCGAACTGTGCGGGGTCATCAGCGAGGGTTTGCGTGAGCTGGTCGATCGCATCGGGGTCGTCGGCGAATTCGTCGAACACGAGCGCTTCGCCGATGGTGATCTGGTGGTCGGTGAGGATCCGGGTGGCGGTTTCGGACTGGGCGATGCGGAGCGCGTCGCCGACGGTCGCGATCGGGGATGCGGTCTTCTTCGAGATCGCGGTCGCGGACAGGCCGAAGTCGAGGAAGAGCTGTTTGTAGCCGGTGACCTGTTCGGCGGTGGTGAGGTTCTCGCGGTGGATGTTCTCCACGAGCTGCTCGGCGACCCGGTCGGGGTCTTCGGGCTTGTCGACGACGACGACCGGGATGGTGTCGAGTCCGAGCTGCACGGCGGCCGCGGTGCGGCGGTGACCGAACCAGACCCGGTACAGGCCGGGTGTGTCCGGGTCGGGGTAGGCGACGATGGGTTGCACGACGCCGTTGGTTTCCACGGACTTCAGGAACTGTTTGTTCAGGCGCAGGTCGGCGCGCACGTTGGTGCCGGCGTCGAAGGTGAGCTGTCCGGGGTTCAGTTCGAAGAATTCGGCCATGGTGTTCTCTCCTGTCGGTGTTTCAGGTGCGCACCCATCCGGGTGAGGATGCGCCGGGTGGTGGTCGGGTCGTGCTCTGCCGCGTCGCGGGTGCCGGCGGCACGGTGGAGGAGCTGGTAGTAGCGGGCCGGTGACACCCCGAACCGGGTCCTGATCGCCTCCTCGAGTCGGCCGCGCGGCCAGCCCTCGTGGGCGGCGGCGAAGTCGATCAGATCGGCCACGGTCGGGGCGGGCATCACGCTGCGGGAGGAGTCGCCGGCGGGCACTTCGGGTGATCGGGTGACACTGCGCCGCCGTTTCCGCGCCTGTGCGCAGCGCGCGCCTCACGCTCGTCACTCAGGCGCTGCAGGCGTTTCGACGTCTCCTCGAACGCGGCCATCGTGTCGGTGACGACGTCGGCGAAGTCGCCTTCGACGATGACGACGACCTTCACGCGGTCCCGGAAGCGCGGGTCGGTTTCGATGGCGATGCTCTTCTTCACAGGTGGTGCCTTTCTCTGTTGGGTGCGGCGAGGAAGTCGCCGATGTGGCCGGTGAACCAGTCCATGGGCCGCCACACGGCGGCGTCGCCGCCGGTCGCGGTGATCGCCTCCAGCCAGGTGCGCTGGTCGGGTGAGAGGCGCCCGGTCTCGGTCTTCAGCTCTCGGAACACGGACAGGCCGGCGTTGACGTGCACGAGGTGCAGGTCCGGGTAGCCGGGTGCGGAGCGGCGCGAGTCGTACGTGTGGTAGACCAGCCAGCCGTGCCGGCCGGCGGAGGCGACCACGACCGCCTGGAACTGCTTCTCGGACATGGCTCGCGCCTTGTCGCGCACGAACCGCTGCTCGGGTGTGAGCGGGTTGGACGGCCTCATGCGATCACCGGTGCGACATGCTGCACCTCGACAATGTCGCCGGGAACGAACTCGATCTCGAGCGGCTCGATCATCGGGGTATCGACTTCCACGATCACGGTGCGGCGCTCGGGTTCGTGGCGGACGGTCTGGATCGTGAACGGGATCGCGCCGATGTCGACGCGGACGGCGATGCGGCGACCGACGTACAGGTGGAGGTATTCGGCTTCGATCTGGAAGCTGCTGGGCAGCACGGATGTCGGCATCGGGTCGTCCTTTCCTGGGCTGATGCGGATGGCGGCCCAGCCGAGCTCGTGGAGGATCGCGGGCATGTCTTCGAAGTACCGGTAGACGGTGCCGATGGACACGCCGGCTGTGGCGGCGACGGCGGCTGTGGTGGCGCGGAATGCGCCGTCGGCGAGGATGACGTTCTGGGCGGCGTCGAGAATCTTCTGGCGTGTGGCGATCGCGCGGTCCTGGATCGGTTCGGCGACGGCCATCAGGCGGTCCTGCCCGCAGTCATGGCGGCCGCGTCGAAGTGCACGTACTCGACCGGTGCCGCGTCCGGCAGAAGGTCCTCGGGATGACGCCGGCATTGGTCGCAGCGTCCGTCGGCGGTGATCACCGGGTAGCCGGCGTGCACCGTGCACTCCCCCGTACCAGCTCGAGGCGGCAGCTGCACCGACGGTGCGGCGGCGACGATCTGTGCGGTGATGTGCGCGGGCTTGAGGAACTCGGTTCCGTGGTTCGGGTCCGCGAAGTGGTTCCGCAGCGCGTCGAGGCCGGCCTGGTACGCGACGTCGTTGAGGACGAGTTGCCAGGCGCGGACCGTGTCGGCGTCACGCCTGATGCCGTCCAGGGTCGACGCGATCGTCAAGAGCTGCGCGGTCTCGGTGAGGTTCATGAGCTTCCTCCTGGGCGAACTGGGCGACGAGGTCGAGGCCGGCCTGCACAGCCGGGCGGTGAGCGGGCGCTGGTGCGGCGCGTTGCTCTGGCGGTCCCGGCGGCGGGTCGTCCCACCGATCGCCGTTCAGCCAGGTCGACGCGTGCGGCACGAACTGCCGCTCAGGACGCCACGGCGACTCGGCGTAGACCGCGGCGGCCGCGAGGATCACCTCGGCAGGTGCACGTTTGATCGCCTTCGTCCACGCGGCGAGCGCGGCCTTCTTGCCGTCGTGGCGTGGCCAGCGTGTCCAGAAGTCGTCGAAGTCGATCTCGAGGAGGTTCGTGTTTTCGATGACGTCGTTGACGGCGATGAGCTCGAACTCGGTTTCGCCGGGATCGGCGTTAATGTCTTTGGGTTCCTTCTGGGGGTTAACTTTGGGTTCAAGAATGGGGGGTCGGATTCCGGACTTAGGTGTGACGGATTCCGACCCACCCCCCGGTCGGATTCCGGCTTTGGTCTGATCGTCACCAGAGTCGGATTCCGACTGGGGGTCTGCGTCGTCTCTGGATGCGTCGAGTGCTCCGTCGACGTTGAGGTAGTAGCGGCTGGACGTACGGGATCCGTCCTTGCGGAAGCGGGACTCGCGGCGGATGTGGCCGGCGTCGGTGAGCGTCGCGAGGTGGCTCTTGACGGCGGTCTCTCCGAAGCCGGTGAGGCGGGATAGGAGCTTGATGCCGGGGATGCAGGAGTGTTCCTGGTCGGCCATGTCGGCGAGGGTGACGAGCACGAACTTCGTGCCGCCCTTGAGCTCCTGCTGGTACGCCCAGGTGATCGCGCGGTTGCTCATGCTGTGACCTCGAATAGTGCGGGGTGGGCGGGACGGTTCTGCCAGATGACTTCTTGGCGTTTCTGACCGGCGCCGTCGAGGGCGATGAGGCTGGTGCGTTCCCAGGTGGCGAGGCGGTCGCGGTACAGGGCTGAGTCGTACCCGGACACGATGACGGCGGCTGTGCATTCCGCGAGCGCGTCGAGCAGCTCGGCGTGTTGGTCGGCGCGCCCGAATTCGTGTGCGTAGCCGCCGGATCCGCCGCGCGCGCTGCGCGAGGTGTGGAGGTATGGCGGGTCGACGTAGAGGAGCACGTCGGGTCGTCGTCCGTAGTCGCGGATCACGTCGATGCCGTCGCGGCATTCGAAGGTGACGTTGAGCAGGCGTTCCGCGATGCCGGCGAATCGGTCGGTGAGGGTGTGGAGGTATCGGGGTCGCGAGCGCGCGGCGTCGCCGCGGTGCGAGTCCAGGCGGTGGTGCCAGCCGGTGGGGCGAAGTGTGGAGGCGCGGGACTGCGTGAGGTGGACAAATACGCGTCGTGCACGCTCGAGCTCGTCCACCTGGTCGCGGGACTTTGAGGTCTCGTACTCGGCGCGCGAGTGAGGGGTGAGAGCGCAGACACGCTCGAGCTCGTCGGGGCGATCGCGGAGGATTTGGAAGAAGCAGACGACGTCGCCGTCGATGTCGTTGACGGTCTCCGTCGCGGAGATCGGCTTCGCGAGCAGGATGCTGCCGGCGCCGAAGAACGGCTCGACGTAGTGGAGGTGCTCGGGGAATCGTTCGACGATCCGCTCGGCCAGGCGGGTCTTGCCGCCGAAGTATGGGAACGGCGGCTTCATCGGCGTGCACCTGCTCTTGTGAACGCGAAGGCGAGGGCGTCGGTCCAGGTGGCGAATTCGAGGTAGAGGTGCAGGCAGGCGGGGTCGACGTAGACGCGGTAGCGTTTCGGTCCGGCGAGCCAGGTGCCGCGTGGGGAACGGCGCACCCACCATCGGTCGCCGCGGCGTGCCTGCCTGCGTGGCGGGAATTCGAAGTCGGCGTGCGGGTTGGCCCGGTCGCGTCGGTGCTGTGCGCGGTTGCGTGTCATCGGGGTTCCCCGATGGTGACGTGCATGGTGATGCCGGACACGGACAGCGGGGCGATCAGTTTGCGGAGCTCGCGCATGATCGTGCTCGAGCTGTCGACCTCGACGGGTGTGCTGTCGTCGGCGCGCTGTGCGGCCGCCTGGAGGTCGGTAGTGGCGAGGACGGCTTCCAGCCGCTGCTTCTCGGTTAGGAGCGCGTCGCCGGCCTTCACGGCCGTCTCGTAGTCCGACTGGGCGTGCTTGAGGTCGTCGCGGAGATCCCCGATGGTGCGGACCTGGGATTCGATCGTGGCGCGCAGCTCGGCCACCAGGTGACGTTCCTGATCGACGTCGTGCTTCAGCCCATCGATGACGAGGGCGCGCGAGCCCGCAGTCTTCCGGAGCTCGGCGGCGAGGTCCTGGGCGCGCTGCAGCTGCGCCTGCAGGTCTGCCGAACGCTTATCGGCGGCGTCGGCGCGTTCGCGTTCCGTGGCGAGCGCGGCCGTGTCGACGACTGCTGGGATGGGGTGGATGCTGGTTTCGTCGATCGCCGCTTGGAGGACGGCCTGGTCGCGGTGCCGGTGGGTGGCGACCGGTGCGAGGTCGGCGTCGATGCGGTCCCAGTCGAACGGGCCCGGCCACTTCTGGTCGTCGGCGAGCGCGATGATCTGCGCGGCCGCGGCGCCCCCGATGGTCTTCGGCTCGGGTGTGACGGGCTGGGTGCGGAGCGTCTTGAAGGTTTCGGCGACCCTGTTGTGGACGGCGACGGGGATGCCGGCCGGGGGCTTCATGAGCAGCCACCAGATGTCGCTGAGGCGGATGCGGGTGAGCTCGGCGATGCGGTCCGGGGTGATGCCGATGACGGCGAGGCCGCGGAGCCGGCGTACGGTGCCGGTGGAGGCGGTCATGTTCACCTGGTTCGCCGGCCGTGGCGGTGTGGTTTTGGCCGGCTCGGGCGGGGTGAGGTTGCGCGGCGCGGCGTCTGGCTCCGGCGTTCCGGTGGTTGCCCCCAACCCGGCGGGCGCGGCCGCTGCGGTGTCGCCTTCGTTGGCCGAATGGGCGGCGATGTCCTCACCTCCGCCCGAGGTCTTCGACGTGGCGACATCGCCACGCTTGAGCGCCAGGCGTGCGCGTTGGTAGTCGGCGTTCGCGCGCCTGGTGTGCTTGTTGCGGATGCCCTTGGCGTAGAGGCCGCGGAGTTGCTTGTCGGTGAGTGTGGTGTAGTCGACTGCCTGGTCGGGAGCGGTCGTGGGCACAGGTGGCCTCCTACTGGGTCAGGATTCGGAAGACGATCGCGGCGAGCAGTGCGCCGAACGCGGCCGCGGTGAGGTAGCGGAGTGCGGCGCTCATACGGCGCCGGCCCTCTGCCGTTGGAGGAGCGCGTCGACGACCTCCCGCGTGTGCCGGCACCGGTCGCAGAAGACCGTGTCGACGTCGAGCTGCAGCCACCGGAGCACGTCGATGAACTCCTGAGCGGCGAGCAGCGCCGGCCCCTTGCTGGTCACCGTGCGGCCGCACAGGTTGCAGATCCAGACCGTGACGGTCACCTCCACGGTCGGCATCAGAGCTGGCCCGTGGACGCGAGCGCGGTGGCGCGGGAGACCGCGCCGGCGAAGCAGTCCAGCACTTGCTTGCAGTCGAGGTGCAGGAGAGGGTCGTCGAGAACGAATACGTCGCTGGAGCGGATCGTGAACGTGACGAGCTTCTGGTCCTGCGTGTGCGCGGCGATGTGTGCCATCGCATCCGCCTCCGGCATGTCCCGGTCAGGCACTTCCCCGATCGCAGCGACCGCGGTGAGAGTGAGGACGTACTCCGTGGTCAGCGCGACTGCTGGTGAGGTCATCGGGTGCTCCTGCGGTATCGGGGTCGGTGAGCGGGTGTGAGACGGTGCCTGGGGCGGGACGTCGCGTGCTGGTACGCGACGATGAGGCGACTGATCACGGTCGCCACAGGCGTCCCCTGATGACGACGACCCACAACGCGAGCGCGAGGATGACCAGCAGCCACCACTGCCCGGTGCCGATCAGGACGGCCGGGAGCAGGAACACGGCCAGGAGGACGACGGCGGCGAGCGCTCGGCGGCCGTGCGGGCGTGGCCGTGGTGACGGGTGCGGGGTGGTGGTCATTGCGTGTCTCCGTCTTCGACGAGCATCAGCTGGTGGCGGTTCAGGTCGAGGTCTGCGGTGCCGCCCATGCGCTGGTGCAGCGCCTGGATGCCGAGCTCCGTGATCAGCACCTGCGGGTAGAGGTCGTGGTGACCGGGGATCTTGCGGTCCAGGCGGGTGAGGTAGCCGATGAACACGACGTCGCGGTTCGGGATCCACACCTCGCCGCGCTTGTCGATCCATGCGTGCACGTGCAACCAGTCGAAGAGTCCTTGCTGCCCGATCTGGATCGACGGGTCCCGCGACAGGATCCGCGCCGTCTGCGCGACCGACCAGGTGCGCGGCTCATCCACGGCGGGCACGGTGTCCGGGACCGCGGCGGGATCCACTGTGGGCAGCAGCACGGGCGGCCGCTGCGGTGCTTCGTGCTGCATGTGCCGCATCGCGTCGACCTCTGCAGCACGCGCAGCGAGCCATGTCATCAGCTCGCGGGCGAGCGGCGTCGACGCGATCGGGTCGAGCACGGTGCGGATCTCGTCCAACGTCCACGCGGTCGCGTCGGCGTGCTCCTCGAGGAAGCCCTCATGCGATGGTTGCGCGCCGAGCGTCGCGTCGACGTCGAGGCCGACAGCGTCGAGAATGTCGCGGGCGATGAACCGCACCTCGAACTCAGTGTGCACAGCGCAGATGTCGACGTGGTGCCCCACCCACCGGAACGGGATGATCGGACGATCCGTGCGCGCGGCCATCGCTATCACCGTGTCTCCGCGTCGGGGCCGGAACCGTAGGGGTTCGGGTCGGCTGCGGGTCCGGCCGCCGACGCGGGTGTACCGGCGCATTCGGGTGCGCCAGTAGCCTCGGACGCGCTGCGCGGGAGGGTGCCGCGACTCGTGACCGAGGAGTTCTTGGTGAACTCGACCAGAGAATGGCCGAGCTCTTCGATATGCACGCCGGAGTCGTGGACCTGCTTGAGGAAGTCGGGGCGCGCCGGGGAGCCCGGTGAGCTCGACCCGGCGCGCCTGCCAACACCGCCGCAGGAGGGTTCGGTGTCGGCGGTCCCTCGTACGGTCTTCGTGACGGCATCAGGTGTATCCCGCACCTGACCGTCGACCGCAGGAGGAACATCTTCATGTCCAACAGCACCGCCGTCACATACGCCAGTCGCGCCAAGCGCGCTGCAGACAACGCCGTCAACAATTCCAAGGACTACGGGACCCGATACCTCGCGGAGGCCGTCCGAGATCTCGCTCGCGCTATCGAAGAGATCGCCCGCAAGCAGAACTGACCACTCCCGCCGCACCGGGCCACGCAGGCTCACCATCAGCTTTGCGCTCATTGCTGCGCCTCGCCCTCGGCGATGGCCGCGAGCGCCCTTAGGCTCTCGTACGTGGAGTGGTGGCAAGTCGTGCCGACAGCAGCGTTGGTGTCAGCGGCGGTGACGTTGGGGATCCGATGGTGGGATCGGCCGAGGCCACGACTCGTGTTCGACGCGTTGTCGACGGACCGTTCATTCCTCAGCCCGGTCGAGGGCCACACGGAGTTGTGGGTTGAGGTTACGAATGCCGGCGATGGGACGGCGTTCGATGTCAGCCTCATCGGGCACTTATGCGACGTCACCACGCCGTTGAAGCGGCCAGATGAGATCCACGGGAGCCGGTGGGCGCAGCGGGTGCCGCAACTGGAGGCAGGGCGATCGATGCGGATCTTCATCGCACTGAAGCGGGATGACATGGATTCGGCGGAGCTCATCGTGCAGTACCTCCACGCCCCGAGAAAGCTGACCTGGTTGACGGTTCCGCGGCGGACCGTGACCGTGCGGCTGAACGCGCTGCCGTTCTCCTGGCCGTTCCCGTCCTCCGCTGAAGCAGGAACTCCGATGCCTCGCCGATGGCGCAGATGGAGACGACTAGAGCGACGAACACTCCGAGACATGGAAGCGTGGCAAGAAGAGACTGAGGATCCCGCAGAGCCCACGGAATGAACAGCACACCGACAAGCACGAACGACTTCAGATAGATCACTGCTGCACCTCACCCTCGGCGAGCGCAGTTGGTGAAGGATGTGCGCATGTTGCTTGGAGACGTGTATGTGTTGGATACGCCGGTGCGCTCGTGGCATACGGCCGATTTGGTGCCGGGACCAGCGGGCTGGTTGCGCGAGATCCGATCCGCGGCGGAGTCGAAAGAATGGCCGGCGCCGCTGGCCGTAGATGGCCGCACGGCTTTCGAACAGCCGAACCTTCTATTACAGCTGCGGCGCGTGTCTGATCCGCCCGAAGACCAGTCCACGCTGGGACTGTTCCTCGGGGGCCGTGCGATCGCGTACGCGACGGAGCGAGAGGCGAAAGCGATAGAAGAGCCGATCGCCGAACTGCAGACACAAGGCGTGGCCGTCTGGTGCCGCGCGAAGTTTGTGCCAGCACGACCTGAGACTGGGCACGCCGTTCCGTGGCTGCTGTACGAGACCGACGAGCCATCTCGTCTACGTGCGCAGCTCGACTATCTGCTTCGCTAACCGGGACGATCACTGCTCGTCCCCATCGTCCTCGGCGAGCGCGGCGGATTCCTTATCCGCGATTTCCTTGAACTTGCGGATCGAGGCCTCGTCGAAGATGTAGGCACCCTTCGCGCCAGGCATTTTCTGGACGAATGGGAGCGTGCCTGCGGATGCTTTGCGCTGGACGCTGCGAGGATCCTCCTTGAGGATCGCGGCAGCTTCTCGCGTCGAAATCAGCACTTGCGGGTTTTTCGTCACATGGCGAGTGTACGGTTTTGTCGTTTTTCCGCAAGCGTCGATTTATCGGCGTGTCTTGCTTTAGCGCGTTATTGCGGCATCGCCGCGCTTGTCGTAACATCGACATATGAGCAACGTGACGCCACTCCACAATCCCTGGGATGAGTCGCCGTTCCATGTGGGCGATCGCATTCGGAAGGTCCGCGAAATTGTCGGCTTCGGTACGCACAAGACAGAGTTCGCGCGGATCATCGGAACCGATCGCGGCACGCTCGCGAAGTACGAGGCAGGCAATCAGCGACCGAAGGACACCGTCCTGAGTGCGATCGCCTATGCGACGGGCGCGCGGCTCGAGTGGCTCAGATACGAAAAAGGCCCGGTCTTCGAAAAGACCGGGCCGAAGGAGCTCCCCCACTTGGACTCGAACCAAGAACCTGCCGGTTTCCGGAGCGGCGTGCTGGCGCGAGTGACGTCGATCACGGAGGCACACCGGCCAGACTCCCATTCCGAGACGAGCGTCCACGAGTC
>Ga0164242_10000601_pt1 | contig 43607 bp, 34 predicted proteins | sample OricomgcompostMG_FD_108783 | JGI IMG/M metagenome (GOLD analysis project Ga0164242, IMG submission 108783) | Miracle-Growth compost microbial communities from Emeryville, California, USA - Original compost - Miracle growth compost (MG) ... | reverse complement strand
TCGCCCGTGTAGAACGGGTGCGACTTGCTCGAGATCTCGACGGTGACCTTCGGGTATTCCTTCCCTTCGAAGGTGCCGGTCTCGCTGGTCTTGACGGTCGAGCCGGTCAGGAACTGCGCGCCCGAGGCGATATCCTCGAAGAGCACCTGGCGGTAGTCGGCCGGATGAATGTCCTTTTTCATGTAGGGAGACTATACCAGACCGGCCGTTCCGAAGCAATCGCAGGCAATAAAAAAGCCGCCGGATTCCCATCCGGCGGCCCAGTGCGCGTACGCCCTCGGCTTTCGCACGTTCATTTCCCTGCGAGGGGCGTGACCGTAAGCGCGTCGCACGAGAACGTCCTTTTCTGCGTCTTGGTGGAGACGGTGACGCGCGCGGCCTTCGTTCCGGGCGTATCGTACATGGTCGTGACGACCTTCTGGTCCCCTGCGAGACCGCCATCTCCTTCCCAGGAATACGCATACGCGCCGTAGCTGCCGCTCGCGGCGACACCCCACTCTACCGGCACGCCCGCAGGAACGGCCGGCGTCGAGGGTATGCACCAGGCCGTGAGCGGCTCCTCGACGAGGAAGACGGCATACGGTTTCTGCGCGCAGACGTCGAACGTGCGATTGACCTCGACGCGTTCATAGTGACGGCCGCGGACGGTGACGTCCACGCCGAACGTGCACGGCATCTTCTCGGGCACGTACCACCACATGACCTTATGCGGGTGGATCGTCCGGCCGTTCCTGATCTGGTTCTCGCTCCAGTCGCGCGGGCCGTACGGCCCGCTGCCTGGCGCGATCCGCATGCCGGTGATCTGCATGTGGCCCGTCACGTTGGCAAGCAGTATGCAGCCGGTCTTCTGGCAATGGGTCGGCACCTGTACCTGGGAATGATGCCCGAGTATCGCGCCGAGCGGTCGCAGGTCCTGCGGTATGAACGGGTCGGGCTTGCGTTGCAGCTGCGCCGAAGTGCTACCCGGCACGAGCGCGAGCATGGCCGCGCAGATACGCATGCGCATCCTCTTTCCTCCTTCTGTTGATGTGCGTTCTGCCTTTAGACAATCACAAAAGCATGCATTCAGCAATCATCCTTAGAATTCGCTGTAGTCCGGCACCACGTTCACGATGACCGACTTGGTGGCAGCGCCGCAGGTGACGGTATAGGTAGACTGAGTATTGATGACGACGTTCGGGATGGTCGCGGGAGAGACGGTGCAGGAGGTCGGCGCGGCAGAAGTGACGGAGACGCCCGGGCCGCTCACGGTGCAGGCTGCATCGGTGCCGCCGCCGCCGTACGTGAGCGTGGTCGTACCGCCTTTCACCACGCGGATAGGGTCAGCGGAGATATCGGCCGTCGGATTGGCGCACGGCGCGGCAAGAGAGACGGAATCCGAGCAAGAGCCGCCTGAGCCGGTGCCTGAGAGCGTATAGTTCCCGGCCGTCGTAACGCTCTTCGTGCCGCTCGTGGCTCCGCCCGTCGAAAACCCGCCGCCGGTGCAGGAGGTGGTATGGGTACAGCTCCAGGTGAGCGTTGACGGGACCTTGTCTGAAGGAGATGCCGTGAGGCTGCAGGTTGGCGGGAGGTCCTTCACGACGACCTTCGTCCAGGCGCCGCAGTTGTTGGACTCATTCGATTCAGCGATGACGCCCCCGTTGCCTGCCGAACTCTTATCCGCGCAGGCGCGCACGTACCAGGTTCCTGCGGAGAACGTGTACGACTTGCTAGCAGTATTGGAACCGCCTGCCGCAAGCGCTGCCGAGCTGTAGGTACCGATGTCGGTCGCGCCCGTGCCGCTTGAATCCGTCGCGCGCTGGAAAAGGTCGGTGAAGGCGACGCCGGTCGCGGCCGTGACGTTCGAGATGGTCGCCTTCAAGGTAACGGCCGTGCCTGCGGTCGCGCTGGTCGGCGTCACCGCGCCTGCCGTGAGGTCAGGCTTCGGCGCATCGGCAACGGAGAGACTATTGGAACAATTGACCGTCTTGCTCTGCGTGCCGGAGGTGACCTTCACCGTTCCGGTCTTCGTGCCTGTGGCGGTATACGCCTTGGTCACGGTCTTTCCTGTTCCCGAGAGACTGTCCGTACCGCTCCAGACGTACGTATAGGTGCCGGTCCCGCCGGATGGCGAAGCGGTCCACGTCGCGCTGCCGCCCGTGTAGACGGAAGCTGGCGAAACAGAGCATGAAGCGGCAAGTACCGGATATACCGTCACTGAATTGCCGCAGGCGATGGTCTTCGATTGCGTGCCGGACGTGACCTTCACGCTCGCGGTCTTCGTGCCCGTAGTGCTGTATGCCTTAGCGGCCGTCTTGCCGGTACCGGAAAGCGAGTCCGTACCGCTCCACGCATAGGTATAGGTGCCTGTGCCGCCGGAAGGCGCTGCCGTCCAGGTCGTACTGCCGCCCGCTACGACGGTTGTCGGCGATGCTGAGCACGAACCACTGAGGACCGGATATACCGTGACCGACGCAGACGCTGTCGCGCTGCCGCCGAGCCCGGTGCAGGTCACGCTGTAGGTCTTCGTCGAGGTCGGCGAGACGTTCACGCTGCCGCTCTTCGCGTTGCCTGTCGAGAAGCCGGAGCCCGTGCAGGAGGTCGCGTTGGTCGAGCCCCAAGTAAGCTTCGAGGAGCTGCCGGCCACGACCGTCGTGGGGCTCGCCGTGAGCGAGACGGTCGGCTTCGGTGCCGCCGTCACGGTGACGGACGCGGAGCTGGTCCACTCATCTTCATAATCGGTCACGAGCGTACAGCCGCCGGCCGGGCTCTGCGGTCCGCAGTACTGGTGGCTGCAGGTGATGGTATACGTCTTGTTCGAGCTCGGGCTGACGGTGACGGGCCCGCCGCTCGGGTTCACGCTTCCTATGCCCTGGTCGATGACGCACGTCTCAGGGAGGTTCGGGTTCGCGCTCGTATCCCATGACCACGAGAGCGAGGAGCTGTTGCCGTTCTGTATGGTGGACGGGTTCGCCGCGAGCGAAACGACGGCCAGGTTCCCATTCCCGGGATTCTGCGGCCCGTCGCACGTTCCGTTATCCTCGTAGTATTGGCCTTCGAAGCCGCAGCGGCCGTCAGCATACACGTGGTGGCCGATGGCGATGAGCGCAGCGCATCCCAGGAGCGTGAAGATACTTGTAAGCGCGAGGCGGTTCATACTCATGGAATTACTTTATACACTTGCGTGTACGGGAAGGCCGTCCCGTACACGACGGTATCGGGCGCTGAAAGCGGGAGCAGGCGCAGCAGCGTCTCTGCGCTGTTGCCTGCCGTAGCCAGGATGCGCGAGCCGGAGAACGCGACAGTGTTCGTATAAGGAGGGAGCTTGCCTGCGGGAGCGAGCGTGAACACGCCGCTGCTGTCGAGGTCGAGGCTGAAGAGCAGCCACGATGCCGACGCGGCCGGCACGGCCGCGTACATGCCATCAGGAGAAACAGCGACGGTAAAGAATCCGTCCGGCTGCGCGCCGCGGTCGAGCGGGATGTCCTGGTGCGTATTCGTCGCGAGCTCGACGATATGCAGGCCGGTATCGACGGTGTAGGCAAGGTACTGCGTCCCGTCCTTCGTGAAGAAATGCGGCGCGAAGCCGGAGCCGAGCGAGCGCGGCGCGGCATCGTCCGGACCGAGGAGCATGATCTCCCAGTCATGCGGCGCATAGAACGCGATCGGCGTCGTCGAGGCGGAGGTGGTCGCGATGCGCTCCGCGTACGCGACCTGCGTCCCGTCCCAGGAAATATCGATGGATGATTTCACCGCCGCATCCGAGACGAGCTTCGCCGCCGTTCCCTGCTCGATGCGGTACACGCTCGTGGCGTCATCCGCCTGCGCGAGCGCCGCCTCGTGGCCGTTCTCGCGCGCATAATCGATGACATGGCCGGGGACCGGAAGGGTCACCTCCTTCGGGCCGCGCCAATCCATTTCATAGAGCGCGCGGCTCTGGAACGGGCCGGCGAGGTACCGAGCGCCGTGAAGCGCATAGGTTGAGCTGCGGGTGAAGCAGTACGCGCCGATGGCGAGCGCGATGATAAGTATGATGATGATCGCACCGAGGGCGTACCGAGCACGGAATCGAGCCATATACCCATTCATAGTACGGTGGGATGCCTACCTTCCTGCCCCTTATCCCCACTTCTACATGAAGCCGCCGGATGCCGCATTCCCTGCATATCGGCCGATTCCCCAGGCAACAGCTTGGTCCGAACCGCCGAGCCGCACCATCTCGCGGATGACGTCCGTCGAGCGCGGCAGGCACGCGTTCATGTATATCGTCGCGCGGTAGCGGTACCAGCCGGACGGCGCGACGCCGTCCGGCGAGAATACCGCGCGGGCGACCGATGCCGGCTGCGACGCCGCGTTCCGGAGCGGGACGGGCGTTATGACGTTGAATCGCTCCTGCGCTTCCGGCAACGCATCGCACGATGCCGATTCTACGGCGACGGGATAATACCAGTACGGGAGCTTGTATGCGCCGATGAGCGATGCGACGCTCGACGGCGCCTCTACGCGATACAGGCGCATGCGGCCGAGGGTGCCGGCGCTGGGAAGCGCCGGCACCGATTCTGTTCCGTATGCAGCGAGCCAGCTCGCGCCGGGATTCGTCTCTTGCAGCAAATAGCGCCGTGCCTGCGCGCCCTGCCAGACGATGCAGGCGATGGCGAGAACGAGCGCGCATCCTGCGGCGAGGCGGCGCGCATCGGCGCGGCCTTCTCCGAAGGCCGCGCCGTGGAGCGCGTACGCCGCCGTACCGAACACCGCCGTACGCACGGCCGCGACGTACAGCGTGCTGAACGACTGAAAGAAGCCGGTCGCGAAGAGGATGGCGGCGAGCCACGCATACGCGAGTGCCGCATAGGCAAGATACGTGCGGAATGCGCGATGCGGGGCGAGCAAGAGCGTCGCGTATACGGCGAAGGCGAGCGGCGCGCTATCGCTCAGGAATCCCCCGTCGAGCGACTTATCGAGCAAGATGAAGGTCGTCATGCCGTAAAGCGCCATGAGCGCCAAGCGCTTCTTCTTGCCGCGCGCCTGCAGCGCGTGCGGCACGGAAAGCAGGAGCGCGGAGCAGAGCGCAATGAGGAAGAACCCGAGCATCGCCCACGGAACGAACGCAGGAACGTACGCCGAGAGCGCGCTGCCCGTATCCGCCTGCTCTACGAAGCTCTCCGGCACGAGCTTCAACCCTGCCGCTATCGCGAGCTTCTGGAAATGCGTATGCGTTACGCGCGTGCCGGTTATCTCGTCGCCGGTGAAGAAGACGGCGACGGCGCGCTCCGGAATGCCGTACGCATGTGCTGCCATCGCCTGCGCTGCCATGCCGGTCGCGAACAGGAGCGCGAGCGACAGCAGGCCTGCCGCCGCCCATGCTCGATATGCGCGCGTTCCCGGCGCGAGCCTCCGCGCCCACGCCGCGCGGCGGAAGAGCGCGTACGCCGCATACAGGAGCGCCGCATACCCCGCGAGCAGGAACGGACGCACCGGATACGTGCCGTCCGTGAAGGCGTCAGTAAGGCTGGAGAATGTCTGGAGGAGCAGAGGCGACATAGGTAAGAGAGGAGCCGCTACAGCGCGCGCTCACGGATGCGCAGCGCGTGCGCCGCCCAGGTTATCGCCGGCGTCACGGCGATCGTCGCGAGATAGGAAAGCAACAGCCCCGGAAGCGAGAACGCGCCTATGGCGTACGCATAGACGCCGGCGACGATGACATAATCGCCATGGTCGACGAACGGCACGAAGGCGCCGCGCGGCACGCCCAAGCGCCGCTTCGCGAAGCTACCGAGCGCATGACCGGCGTACACGAGCGCACTGTACGAAAAGAAATGCAGACCAGGCCATGCGGCCGCGCCTGCCGCGCCCAGCATGAGCACGACGATAAGCCCGCCGAGCGTCGTCGAATCGCCGAGAAGCCGGTGCCTGTCAGCAAGGCGCATCTTCGCATCGAGCGGCCAGTCATGCCGCCCTATCCACGGAAATACGCGGCTCGCGTATCCGAACACCGTCAGGCTCATATTCACGAACCAGCACCACGGGAGGAAGCGGGCGATCTCGGCAAGGAGCGGATGCATGCACCCATACTAGCAAGCCTTCCGGCTAGCTCCCCAGCGTATCGATATCGCTCTGGAACTGCGCGGCGAATTGCATCACGCTGTCGCCGTAGAAAGCGTAGGCGGGATTGTCGGCGTTGCCCCAGCCGGCGAAGTAGCGGAGCGCGGCTTCGCGCTCGGCGGCCGGCGTCTGGCTGGTCGCGCCGTTGTCGGCCATGAGCATGGCGGTGGCCGTGAAGGCGTCCATGTTATTCCACGGGTTCGCCGGCGTGCCCGGGTGCCCGGCGAGCGACGCGACGCGCGTCGCGTACAGCACCCACGTCGACGGGATGAACTGCCCCGGGCCCATGGCGCCGCCGTAGCCGTAGGAAGGAGGGCAGGACACCGGCTGGCTCTGCCAGTCGATGCCGAGCGATGCCGTGATACTCATGAACGGGTCGACGTCGCGGGTCGGCTTCATCACGCCCGAGAACGGCGTGCCGGTGTTCTTCCCCTTGCCGTCGCCCTTGTTCGGCGTGTTCGTGAGGAGGCACTGGCCGACGTTCTCGCCGAGGTTCGTCTCCTGCTTCAGGATGCCGAGGATGAGCGCCGGCCGCACGCCGGTCGCGGCGCCGGCGGCCTTCGCGAGCGTGATGGCCGTCGGGAGCGGGATTTGCCCGCTGCCGCCGGCGAGAGCGAAGAGCTCGGCGCGAATCTGCGCGGCCGTCTTCTGCTGCGTATCGAAAATGCTCTGGTAGTGGGCGGCCTGCTGCTTGTTCGCGGCGAGCAGCTGCGCCTTCTGGTCTTCCTGACTCTGGAGCTTCGCCTTTTCCTGCGCCTGCACGCCGCGGAGCTGCTCCTGCTGCGTCTTCTGGTCGACGAGCGCGTCCTTCTCCGTCTCCGTCGCGTCGCGGGACTTCGCGAGCTGCGAGCTCGACTGGCCGATCGCCTGCTTCAGGCTCACGTACGAGTCGAGGTCGCCGAAGAAGGTCGAGACGTCCTCGGCGGACATCACGACCTCGATGAGGGAATAGTCGTCTATCTCGTTCGTGCTGCGGATGATCTGCGCGAGCGACTGCTTCTCGCTCTCGATGTCGCCCGAGAGCTCGCCGATGGTGTTCGTGTGCACGACGATGTTCTGCGCGAGCGCGTCTATCTGCACCTGCGTCGCCTGGATCTGGAGCTGCGACTTCTTGATGTCCGCGTCGAGGATGTTTATGTCGCGCTGGATGGACTGCCCTTCGCCATGGAGCGTGTCGAGCGTGCCCTGCGTCTGCGCGATCTGCTTCTCGAGGTCATCGAGCTGCGCCTGCAGCTGCGCGCGCTTGGCGGCGATGTCGGTCGCCTGCGCCTGCGAGACGTACGGATGCACGGCGAACACCGCGCCTGCCGCTGCGATGAGCAGCAGCGCGAACGCCCCTACGCGCGAACGGGAGAAAGACCGCATACAGGTTGCCAGTATATCACTTTATTTAGCCGTCTCGAGGCACCAAAACTTACTGCCTGGAACGCCTCCTGCCGCGTCGGAGCAGTGCCAGCTATGCGTCCCCGGATTGTATTGGTCGTGTATCTCGGAGGCGACGAGGAAATACGTGCCGTAGTCGTGGTAGTAGTACGGCGCGCTGTCGGGCGACTTCGGGACGCTCGGCAGGTACTTCGGCACCAGCGCGCCCAGCTGGGAATCGGCGGTCGACCAGTTGCTGTTTATGTTCGCAGGGACGCTGCTCGTATCAAGGTAGTACCGCTCGATCGCGGTCGACATCGTCTGCAGTTCCGACTTCTTCTTCGCGTCCGTCGCCTTCGTCCGCGCGCTGTTCAAGCTCGCGAGCACGACGCTCGAAAGCAGGCCGATGATTGCTATGACCACCAGGAGCTCGATGAGGGTGAAGGCGCGGCGCAAGCGCATACCCCCTATACTAACAGGTTTATGCTCCTTCCGTTTCGCCTTCCTCTTCCTTGCCCTTCTGCTCGACTTCGATAGCGGCCATGTCCGGCGCTTCGGCCGTCTCTTCAGGCTCCTGCTCGACTTCCTGCGCGAGCACGACGACTTCCTCGCCGTCCTCGGTGGCGGTGACGCCGGCCGGAAGCGCGATGTCCTTCACGTGGATCTGGTCGCCGATGGCGGCGAGCTTCTCGATGTCCACCTCGATCTCATGCGGGAGCTTCGCCGGGTCCGCCTCGACCTCGAGCTCATGCATGACCTTCACGACGCTCGCGCCCGCCTTCTCCGCTGCGGACTCGCCGACGAAGGCGAGCGGGACGGATACGGTAACTTTCGCACCTTTCTTGATGGCGTAGAAATCGGCATGGCGCGGCTGGTTCGTGACCGGGTCGCGGTCGATCTCCTTGATGAGCGCCTGGAAGTTCGCGCCGAGGCCGGAGAGCTCGACGACGACGGACTCGCCCTCCTCGCGAAGGACTTTCGCGATGTCGGCGCTTTCCAGGGTGATGGTCTCCGCCTCATGGGCCGGGCCGTAGACGATGGCCGGCATCTTGCCCTGTGCCAGAAGGCCGCGCGAGGCCTTGCCGGTCTCTGTTCGTTTCGTTGCGTTCAAAGTGATCATAGTAGGACGAGTATGCCTTAAAAGCGCTCGTCGGGCAAGCGCACGAAAGAAGGCGGCGGCCTCCGGCCGCCGCCTTCGCGAGCTACGGCGCGGTGGCCGGCATCGCGCCCGGCTCGACCGGAGCCGGTACGGACGCCGAATGGTGGCTGCCGATGAAGACGAAGACCGCCAGGACGATAGCGATCACTGCGATGCCGAGAAGCACCATCTGCGCGCCCTTCTCGTCCTTCGCGAGCCCGAATTTGATGACGAGGCGGGAGAAGCTGCTCGAGGAGCCGCCCGCTACCGGAGCGGCAGTGCGCACGGTGTAGCTCGGTTCGTTGAATTCGACGTTGGCCATATGTATAGATTCTATCCTGCGCGAAGGGCCTCGGGCGCGGCAATCCACAGCCGCTTCATGAGGAGCGCGCTATATGGCCGTGAACGAGGCATCTTCGGCGAGCCGCGCGAGGAAGGCCTCTCGCGCGGCAGGCACGTTCTCGTCCTTCCCCTGCCAGATCCGCAGGGCCTCGTCCTGCAGCGCGCGTGCGTACGAGAACGTCATCGGCCACGGCGCGTTGCGCTTCTTCGCCTCTTCCTCGATGGCCTTCAGGTTCTGCGTCGCCTCTTCCGTGCTCTGGCCGCCAGAAAGGAAGACGACGCCGGCGAGTTCGCGCGGCACGCTCTCGACGAGAACGCCGACGGTATCGGCAGCGACCTCCTCCGGCGTATCCGTATGCCCGCTCTTGTTCCCCGAGACCGCCATCGCCGTCTTCAGGATGACGCCGCCCATATCGACGTGCTGGTCCTCGAGCGCAGCCATCAGCGTCGTAAGGGTCTGCGCTATCACCTCGCGCGCGCGCAGGCGGCTATGGTTCCCTTCGAGCAGCACTTCCGGCTCGACGAACGGCACCATGCCGGCCGTCTGCGCGTCCGCGGCGTACTGCGCGAGCCGCTTCGCGTTCTCATGGATGGCCTGCTGCGTCGGCAGCCGCGTGCCGTCTATCTTTATGGTCGCGCGCCATTTCGTGAATCCCGTATTGAAATCCTGCCGGAACGCCTGCAGGCGTTCCGGCAGGCCGATAAGGCCTTTCGTGATCGTCTCTTCCCCGCCCTCCGGGAACGGCTCGAGCCCCTGGTCCACCTTGATGCCGGGGATGATGCCTTTGGATAGAAGCAGTCCGGCGAACGGCATGCCGTTGTCCGATTTCTGATGCAGCGTTTCCTCGTACAGGATGACGCCGGAAAGGTACTGCTCGATGCCTGGCGCGCCCAGGAAGAGCTCGCGGTATTTCCGGCGCACTTCCTCGCTCGGCTCGATGCCGTACGAGACGAGCCGCTTGTCCGCGCTCGGCGTGCTTTCGTCGGCGGCAAGGACGCCTTTCCCCTTGCGGAGTATCTGCTGCGCTACTTCTGAAAGGTCTACCATATGCCAGTAGTATACCGCACCCGTGATACGTTATCAGCATGAACAGGCGCGCCTTCACCCTCATCGAGCTCCTGGTGGTCATCGCCATCATCGGGCTCCTTTCGAGCGTGGTGCTGGCCTCGCTCAACACGGCGCGGGAGAAGGCGAAGGACGCGAAGATACGCAGCGACTTCGAATCGCTCCGCACCGCTATGGCGCTCTATTTCGATACGCATAACGCGTATCCGCCGAATCCGAACCCTGGCTACGGCATGCCTGCATCGACGGCGCTCCTCCCGCTCGTGACCGACGGCGACATATCGGCGATACCGACGTCGCCGAACCAGTATCCGTACCAATACTACAATTACGGCGGCTCGACGGGCGGGCTCATCGTCGGCGAACTCACCGGAACGGATCCCGCGAAAGGATATCCCGGCTCATGCCGGCCCTTCACCGTCAGCAACTGGTGCCGGAGCGACATAGATAACCCGTATTACTGCATCTGCAACCCGTATTAGGGATGCTACACTCGGTAGATATGGAACCACTCGATATCCTCGCGGTCGGCGACATCGTCACCGAGCCTTTTATCCGACTCTCCGATGCGGAAGTGTACGAGAAGAACGAATGCCAGATGATCGGCATGCGCTTCGGCGATAAGATTCCGTACGAATCGGCGACGCCGGTGCCGGCCGTGGGCAATGCCTCGAACGCCGCCGTCGCGGCGGCGCGCCTCGGCCTCTCTTCCGCGCTGCGCGCGTACATAGGCGCCGACGCGCAAGGGAAGGAATGCATGGACCGGCTCGCGCAGGAAGGCGTGCTGACGGAATACATGGTGACGGAGGGCGACAAGCAGACGAACCACCATTTCGTGCTCTGGTACGGCAACGAGCGCACCATCCTCGTGAAGCACGAGGCGTACGCGTACGACGTGCCGACCCTGAAGGAGCAGCCGAAATGGATGTATCTTTCTTCGCTCGCGGACAATTCCTTGCCATACCACCACGCCCTCGCCGATTTGCTCAGCCAGTATCCGGACATCAAGCTCGCCTTCCAGCCCGGCACCTTCCAGATGGAGCTCGGTACGGATGCGCTCAAGGAGATATACGCGCGGACTGATTTCTTCGTCGTGAACGTCGAAGAGGCGGAGCGCATACTGAAGACGCCCGCGCACGAGGACCGGAAGCCGGAGGACATAAAAGCCCTCATCCAGGGCCTCGCTGCGCTCGGCCCCAAGGTCATCTGCATCACCGACGGCACCAACGGCGCCTACGCGTACGATGGCTCCCGCTACCTGCGCGTCCCCATGTACCCCGATACGCGCGGCCCGTTCGAGCGCACCGGCGCGGGCGACGCCTTCGCCTCGACCATCGTCAGCGCGCTCGCGCTCGGCGAACCGCTCGAGAAGGCGCTCCTCTGGGGCCCGATCAATTCCATGGCCGTCGTGCAGGAAGTCGGCGCGCAGAAAGGCCTCCTCACCCGCGAAGAGCTCCTCTCGTACCTCGAGAAGGCGCCTGCCAGCTACGTCATCGCGGATTTCTAGGCGTTCTCTTGCCTTTCTGCCTCATCCTGGATTCCCCGTGACCCAGCTCATTTCGGCTTGCCAATCCCTGCTCGGGCATTTCCAACCGGGGCTGCCTGAATATTTCGCAGAACCTTGCGCATCCGTCGCCACGATGCCGAGCACGTAGAAGGGCTGCGTGCAGCCTTCATATCCGGCAGGATAATAGTAATAGCGATAATTGCCGGCGCTATTTTCCTTCGAGGAATCGGGGTCCTTCACGCCGGCCGGCAAGTCGCCATCGGCGACGAGCGCCGATATGAAATCCGATTCCAGTCCCGACACTTCCCATCCGCCGGATCCATTATTGTTCGAACTCGGATAAGCGCCGTGGTCGTTGTAATACAGCTCGAGCGCCGTCTGCAGCTCGTGCATGTCCGAGATGCGCTTCGCATCTCGTGCCTTTCCGCGCGCCGTATCGAGGCTCGCGAGCACGACGCTCGAAAGGAGGCCGATGATGGCGATGACGACGAGGAGCTCGATGAGGGTGAAGGCGCGGCTAGAAGCTGTTCGGCGTACCATAGGCGGCATAGGTGAGATCAGTCTCGAAGATCTTGTGCACGACGAAGAGCGTGCCGACGGAGGCGATGACGGTGATCGCGAGGATGGCGGCGAAAGGGTTGATGCGCTTGCTCAGCATATCCGGGAGGCGCTACGGCGCGCTTGCGGCCTTCGCGAAGGTGCGCGCGACCTCGGCGATGTGCGGCGCCGAGAGGCCGTAGTGCTCGAGGAGCTCGTCAGGGTCGCCGGACTGCCCGAACCGGTCCTCGATGCCCAGGCGCTTCACCGGCACCGGATACGCGCCGGAAAGGTATTCCGCGACGGCGCTTCCGAAGCCGCCGGCGACCTGATGCTCCTCGATGGTGACGACCTTGCCCGCGCGCTTCGCGGCCGCGAGCACGGCGGCTTCATCGAGCGGCTTCACGGTCGGCACATGCAGCACGAGCGAGCCGATGCCGTCGGCATCGAGGGCGCGAGCGGCGGCGAGCGCCGCGCTCGACATGCTGCCCGTCGAGAGGAACGCGATTCTCGGCTTTTCCGATTCCCAGAGCAAGAGCGCCTTCCCTATCGAAAACGGCGTCTCCTCCGTCGTGATGGTCGGCACCGGCGACCGCCCGAAGCGGATGTAGGTAGGATGCGGCGTCTTCGACGCCGCCACGACGGCCTTGCGCGCCTCGATGGCGTCCACCGGATTCACCACGACCATGCGCGGCAGCATGCGCATGAGGCCCATATCCTCGAGCATCTGGTGCGTCGCGCCGTCCGGCCCCACGGATACGCCGGCGTGCATGCCCATCACTTTCACGGGCAGGTTGTTGAGCGCCGCCATCGTGCGGATCTGCTCGTAGTTGCGGCCGGGAGAGAACGCGGCATAGCTGGCGATGAACGGCACCTTCCCCGCCATCGCGAAGCCCGCCGCGAGCCCGACCATATTCTGCTCGGCGATGCCCACTTCGATGAAGCGGTCCGGAAACTCCTTCTCGAACCACTCCGCGCGCGTCGATTCCGAGAGATCCGCGCAGAGCACGACGACGTTCTCGTCCGCCTTCCCCGCCTCGATGGTGCCCGTGCCGAACCCGTCGCGCGTCGGCGCGCGCTCGACATCCTTCGCGAACACTTTTTCCGAGAGTTTAGCGTCCGAACGTATCATTACTCCCATTATTGCACAGTGATGCGGATCTTCAGACCAAGGGCGTGCGAAAGCCGCTGAATAAAATCTATCGTCGGGTTCCCTCTTCCCGATTCGAACCGCGCTATCGCTGATTGTTTCGTCCCCATTCTCTTCGCGAGCTCTGCTTGCGTGACTCCGCGCTCCGAACGAGCCCGGATAATCTCGCTCAGAAGCCTGAACTCAAGTTCCAGGTCATCGTATGCCTCCTTATATCCAGGCCGTTTCATTAATTCCGCATGCACCTCTTCGTGAGTATGGAGCGGAAATATCATATCTATACCCATTTCTTCCCTATGTTCTCGCCTCTTATATCTCATACGTGAATATATCATATATGTTATACGTGTTTTGTGTAAAGCCTTTTAATCCACAATGCATGTGCAATATCTCTGCGCGACAGCTTCTGTTCCTTCTTGATCAGCGCGTGCGCGAGAATCGCTCGGTCGTCATGGAAAAAGTAAAGAACCCTCACCTGGATCGCCCCCGCCACGCGTAACTCGAACAATCCGCTGCCAACAGCCTTTGAGTATGGTTGACGCAGCATATTGCCATGCAATGCAAGCATGTCGATCATACGATCGGTTCGTTTAGCAAGCGGTCTTGGCAGGGCGATGATGAATTCCCGAACAGCGCGAATGTGCACAATCTCCATGCACGAACAATATCTATCCGCTAATCATGCGGGGATATGATGTTCCTAAAATCTTCCTGAGTTCCTAGAGCGAAGGGATATAGGTGATTTCGCCCGGCACCGTGAGGTACCCTTCGCCGTTCCCGCGCAGGTTGCCCGTCGCGAGATTCCCGTCATCGAGCTGCTTGTCTATGGCCGTCATGGCATCCACGGGTATCATGCCCGTGTTGTTGTCATCGTCCGTTCCCGGTGCGTCCTCATCGAGGAAGAAATACACTTCCGGCTTCCCGTCGCCGGTGATGTCCTGGTAATCGATGGTGAAATGGCCGCCCCACGGATGCTTCAGGTTCCAGACGCCGCCCGGGAAATACGGGCCGTCCCATCCTTTGACGCCGAGCGCGTTCAGGTACGGATCGGTAGCTGCCGTGCAATCCAGGTCGCATTTCGGAGGATACGTACCGGTATCGGTGACGTACATCGCGACCGCGTTGCGGAGCTCGTGGAGCTGCTGGACGCTTTCGGCGATCTTCGCCTTCTCGCGCGCCGCATTCAAAGAGGCCAGCACCACGCTCGAAAGGAGGCCGATGATGGCGATGACCACCAGGAGCTCGATGAGGGTGAAGCCGCGGCCTCGCGAAGAGCCCTGTACGTTATGCATATTCCTGCGGCACGCGGCCGGCGCCGCTGCGCAGCTCCTTCAGGAACTTCTTCCCTTCCTCCTTCGTCGGCGGCTTGCCGTGCCAGTGGTAGTCGCGCTCGATGTCCGGCACGCCCTTCCCTGCGATGGTATGCGCGATGATGAGCGTCGGCTTCTCATATATGGCCTTCGACTCGTCCACCGCCTCGATGAACTGCCGGATGTTATGCCCGTCCACTTCGAGCACGTGCCAGCCGAACGATTCGTACTTGCCTCGCAGGTCGCCGAGCGGCATCACGTCTTCCGTCATGCCGTCGATCTGGATGTTGTTGCGGTCGATGACCGCCGTGAGGTTGCCGAGCTTCTCCTTGCCTGCCCACATGGCCGCTTCCCAGATGTTGCCCTCGTCCTGCTCGCCGTCGCCCATGCAGACGTAGATGCGGCGCTCGGCCATCTCGGCCGATTCTTTCCCTGCCTTCTCGTCCATGCGGAAGGCGTACGCGAGCCCTGCGGCTTGCGAAAGGCCTTCGCCGAGCGGGCCGGATGTCGTTTCGAGTCCGGGCAGGCGCTCACGCTCAGGGTGGCCCTGCAATCGGCTGCCGAATTTCCGCAGCGTGAGGCATTCCTCCACGGGGAAATACCCCGCATGCGCCATCGTCGCATACCGCACCGGCACGATGTGGCCGTTCGAAAGGATGAGGCGGTCGCGACCTTCCCACTCGGGGTTCTTCGGGTCGTGCTTCAGGATATGAAAATAGAAGGCGGTAAAGATGTCCGCCATATCGAGCGGACCCGCCGTGTGGCCGCTCTGCGCAGCCACAAGCATCTTGATGATCGTCTCGCGTATCGCTTCCGCCTTCGATTCGAGCGCGAGGAGTTCAGTGTCGGTAAGCGCCATTACGTCCAGGATACCATGCACCGGCAGCGTCCATCGCTGCTGCGGACTAATGTGAGGCGTAGCCGGGAGTGTATATCGCCCACGCCCATGCGCCGTGCCCGGGCTCGACGAGCGAAGCGTTCGTGCCGCCGTCGCGCGAGGGGTCGAGCATCGAAGGCTGCGACTGGTAGTCGACTTCGGTGCATTCGTGGTCGAGTATCTTGTAGTCCGCGCCGTCGGACATATACATGTAGCAGCAGTTGTTCGCGCTCAGGCCTCCGGACGGGTCGAGCGGCAGCGCGGCGATGTACGTCGGCGCGAGTCCGGGGATGTAGTCTTTCGTCGCGCCGTACCCCGGGCAATATCCCTTCCAGCTCGACTGCACGGGGTAGCTGCCGTTATGGTCGAGGGAATACAGGGCGAGCGCCTTCTGCAGCTCGCGCATGTCCGAGAGGCGTTCTGCGGTGCGCGCTTTCACGCGCGCCGTGTTGAGCGAGGCGAGCACCACGCTCGAAAGCAGGCCGATGATGGCGATGACGACCAATAACTCAATGAGGGTGAAGGCGCGCCGCATTATTCTCACTGTATCATGTGCCGACCGAGGCGACGGGCTCCGGCCATCCGGGGTCGTTCGGGTCCTGCACCGGCTGGATATGCGGCGCGAATGCCTTGTATGCCGCGATCGCGAGCACGATGAGCACGACCACGATGCCGATAGAGAGGCGTTCGGCTCCTTGCCGCGTACGTACGATGCCGTTCTTGATGAGGAACTTCGTCAGCGTGCCGGCGCCGACCGTGCTCGGCACGGTCGCGTAGCGCATGAGGTCCTGGTCTTGGTTCGGTACGGTAGCCATCGGGAATCACCAATTCGTTCCTCCTGGGGTATACACCGCGCAGGATTGCGTGCGATGCGGGTCCGGGAGCGGATTGTTGGAACTATTATAGCAAGCCATCGACGTCGGGCAGTTGTACAGCATGAACTTGTAATCGCTGGTGCCGTTCCCTGTGTAATAGAGGTAGCAGCACGTATTGCCCGAGACGCTCTGTTCTGAATCCGTCGGCAGCGACGGGATGTACCCGCCGGACACGAGGCCGGGTATCTCCTCGTCGGCCGTCTTCTTCGTCCATCCGTTGCACTGCGAGTTCCAATTGCCGCCGGAGTTCGGGTACTCGCCGTCATGCTCGCTGGCGTACAGCTCGAGCGCGGTCTGGACCTCTTTAAGGCTCGAGACGCGCTGGGCGTCGCGCCCTTTCACGCGCGCCGTATTGAGCGATGCCAGCACGACGCTCGAAAGCACGCCGATGATGGCGATGACGACGAGGAGCTCGATGAGGGTGAAGGCGCGCGGGCGAAGCATACCGATCACGTGTACGTGCCGTAGCGGGTGGTAAGGGAGACGAATTCACGGTACGCGGCGGCAAGGTCGCGCGCCTTCCAGAGCGCGGAGCCCACGATGAGCCGCGAGACGCCGGCAGCCAGGAGCGCGGGCGCCGTCGAGAGCGAGACGCCGCCATCCACCTGCACGGGCAGCTTCGGGTTCGCGCGGCGGAACGCGCGTATCTTCGGCAGCACGCGCGGGTCGAACGGCTGGCCCTGCTTGCCGATGTCGGCGATGCCCATGAACTGCACGTAATCGATGCGGCCCAGGAACGGCGTGAGCGCGGAGATGTCCGTCGCCGCATGGATGGCGAGCCCTATGGAAAGGAGCCCGGGCGTGAACTCTGGGTCGTGGCCGTAGCGGGTCTGTATCTCGTCGAGCAGCTTCGGGAGCGCGTGCGCCCGTTCGACGTGCAGCACGATGCGGTTCGCCCCCGCGTCTATCCACGACCCCATCGCGGTCTCAGCATCCTCGACCATGAGGTCGGCCTCCAGATGCAGCGTGCCGATGAACTCGAGCGCGGCGGTGATGCCGGTCGATTCATGCGCCGTGTACGGCCAGGCCGGCGGGCCGGCGAACACGCCGTCGACGACATCCACCTGCACGCGGTCCGTAAGCCCCTGGAGACGCAGCAGCTTGTCTTCAAGGTCCTGGCGCGAGCTCGGCAGGATAGCCGGAATGATGGCGCTCATATATATAAGTATACTCGCGACGGGCGTCGCGAGCATGCGCGGTGGGTACAGCGCGCCGCGCGGCCTAGCACGCGGGATAGGCTGCGTTCCAACCGCTCACGTTTCCCCCGTTCGTTATGTGGCACCACTGGCCGGTGCGTTCGAGGTGCGCGAGAAGCGTATAGTAGCCGGCGCTCTGGGTGTAGCGGTAGCCGCTCGAGCCGGTGTACGTCGGGTCGGTCGGGAGCGCCGGGATATTCTGCGGCACGAGGCTGCCGAGGGAATTCGCGACGGTCGTATCGCTGCTTTGCGCAGGATATGCGTCGTGCTCGTTGTAGTACATCTCGAGCGCGAGCTGGATCTCGTGCAGGTCCGAGACGCGTTTCGCATCGCGCGCCTTGGCGCGCGCCGTATTCAAGCTCGCGAGCACCACGCTCGACAGCACACCGATGATGGCGATGACGACGAGAAGCTCGATGAGGGTGAAGGCGCGCGTACGCTCCATATCTCTCTACCTTAGCACGGGTGCGCCGCCGTTCCGGCGGCGCACGTCAGAATTTCCCCAGCCGGCGCACATGGCGCTCGTCGCCGGAGAATTCCGTGCCGAGGAACGTGCGTACCGCTTCGTCGGCCTGCGCCGGCGAGACGAATCGCGCGCCGATGGAGAGGACGTTCGCATTATTGTGCCGGCGCGAGAGGCGCACGGCATCGTAGCCGTCCTGCGAATGCCCCCCTTCCCGATCGAGCGCCGCATGCGCGGGCATCGGACCGTAGAAGACGGCGGCGCGAACGCCCGTGAGGCGGTTCGCGCACATCGCCTCTCCTTGCCCGCTGCCGGCGCAGATGATGCCCATGGAGCCCGCGTCTTCCTGCACCTTTCGCGCAAGCGGCGTCACGAAATCAGGATAGTCGTCATCAGGGTCCAATTCGAGCGCGCCGCAATCCTCTACCTCGTGCCCCATGAGGGGCAGCTGGTCCTTGAGCGCGTTCTTGAGCGTGAAGCCGGCATGGTCGCAGGCGAGGTATATCTTCATACCTACAGGATAGCAGACGGACGCATGAGGACTGCGTTAAGGCGTCGAGGTGGATGCGCTCTGCGCTGAAGAAGAGGCCGCCATTCCCGGCATATCGGACATGTCCATGCCTGACATATCGCCGCCCATATCCATACCGGAGGCATCAGTGGAAGCATCCGACGAGCCGCGCAGCGCCGAGACGCGATGCACGCGGAAGGAGGTGTTCTCGACGACGGACGGCAGGCAGTACATGAGGAGAAGCGCCATCAGGATGATGCTGATGCCGAAGACCAGGCGCAGGCTGCGTACGCTTCGGCCGATCGATTCAAGGGTTTCTGGAGGACGGTTTTTCATATATTCGAAGTATACTAGGCAGTTCCGGCTTTGATAGCGTGTTCAACCAGGGTATGGGTATAACCTGCCTCGTTGTCGTACCAGGCGAGCACCTTCACGAGCGTGCCGTCCACGACGCGCGTCATGCCGAGGTCGGCGATGGAGGCGAACTGCTCGTTTATGATATCGCTCGAGACGAGCTCCTCATCTGAGGCGCTGAAGATGCCGTTCCAGCGGTCCGTCGCGGCCGCATCGCGCAGGATCTGGTTCACTTCTTCGGTCGAGGTAGGACGCTTGGCGATGAAGGTGATGTCGGCGATGGAGCCCGCCGGCACCGGCACGCGCAGCGAGATGCCGTCGAACTTCCCTGCAAGGGAGGGATACGCCTTGGTGACGGCGATGGCCGCACCGGTCGAAGTCGGCACGATATTCTGGGCCGCTGCGCGGCCCTCCTTCACGTCCTTCCTCGCCGGCCCGTCGACGATGCTCTGCGAAGCCGTGTACGCGTGCGTGGTGGAAAGCACTGCCTTCTCGATGCCGATGGACTCGTCGAGGATGGCGATGACGGGACTCGACGCGTTCGTCGTGCAGGAAGCGTTGCTCGTTATCGGGCATGCCTTGATCTTGTCCTGCCCTTCAAGGCCCATGAGCACGGTCGCGCCAAGGCCTTCGACCTCGTTCTTCACCGGTGCGGAGATGACCACGTGCTTCGCGCCCGCCGTCACGTGCGCGTTCGCCTTCTCATAGTCCGTGAAGAAGCCGGTCGATTCGATGACCACGTCGACGTTCAGGTCTTTCCACGGGAGCTGTGCCGGGTCCTTCTCCGAAAGGAACGCCACTTCCTTGCCGTTTATCCAGAGCTTCCCGTCTTTGGCCTCCACCGGAAACGGCGCGCGGCGATACACCGTATCGTACTTGAGGAGATACGCGAGGTTCTCGAGCGAGCCGAGGTCGTTGACGGCGACGATCTCGAGCTCCGGCCGATCATACGCCTGGCGCACGAAGGCGCGGCCGATGCGGCCGAATCCGTTAATAGCGACGCGAGTGGTGTTCATGAACAGTGAAGGTTAGGGATTTTCCAATACCTATATATGGTATCACCCGGCAGAAACCGGTTATCCCCCTATGCCGGCTGGACCGAACCGAAGACCTTCTTCTCGAGCTTCTCGGTCCGTTTCTTGAGCTTGCGCGGGCTCGCCCCGTCGAGCGCATACTCGACCTTCGCGAGGCGATCATCGATGCCGATGAACCGCCCGCGCGCCTCGTCCGTGAACGCTTCGATATTCATCACCCGCTTCTCCAGCGAGTCGAACCGCGTTTCCATCGCATCGAACCGCCCTGCAATGTGGCTGGATTCATTGCCAATCATCCTCGCCAGTTCATCGAACTGCGTGGCGGTGCGCGCAGATTCCTCGCGAATCATCTTTCCCACATCTTCGAACCGCGTTTCCATCGCACCGAACCGCGTCGTGGTGTGGTTCGATTCTTTCAAGATCATCTCCCCGATATCATCGATAGTCATCGTCATCGTACGTTAATTGTATGCGATTAATGGTATCGATGCGACGTGGGGAAAAGCCGCGAATAGGGGTGGAAAAGCGCCCTTCTTCTTCATATTTTTCCTATGCGCCTGAAGGAGCGTCGCCGGAACCGGCCGTGGTGGTCACCTGCGTGCCGGACGTATCCGTGCCACTGCCGCTATCCGTCGGCGTGGTCTCGCCGCCTGTAGAATCGGTGCCGGAGGTATCCGAACCGCTGCCCGTGCTGCCCTCGCCGCCGGTCGGATCGCTGTCGGCGTCATTCGTGCCGCCGTTCGTCGGCGTATCGTTGCCGCTCGACGGATTCGTCGCGTCGGAACCGCCGCCTGAGGCATCCGAACCGCTGCCCGTGCTACCGGTGTCCGAGCCGGCATCGCCAGTGACGCTATCATCACCGCCGCTCGTCGGCGCGAGCACGACGACGACGCGCGAGGCGGAGCCGGACTTCCCTGCCGCGTCCGTCACGCTATAGGTAATGGTGTACGTGCCGGCTGTGCTCATGTCGACGCTGCCGCCCGGCGTTACCGTCTTCGTGATGGCGCTCGTGAGGTCGGTGCCGTCCGCCGCCTTCGCCGTCGCGCCCGGATCCGTCCAGCTGCCGCCCTGCGCGACCTGCACCGCCGCGCTGCCGTTCAGCGATACCGTCGGCCCGCCGTCCTCGTTCTGCACAGGCGGCACCGTCGGCGCTTCCTGACTTCCGGCCGGCGGCTGGTCATCCTGCGCAGGCTGCGTCGCTCCCGCGGCGGCCAGCGCGCCCGAATCCGTCTGGAGGAGGAAGTAGTCGAACTCCGTGTCCGCCGGCTGCGGCTTGGAAAGCTGTATGGTGAAGCTGCCCTCCTTCTTTTCCGAAAGGTACCACGAGCCGTCCACGGAAGCCGTGAAGGTCAGGAAGATCTTCGAGCTCGGGTGCACGAGCGGGTTCGTCACCAGGAGCTCCGTCGAGCCGGCCGGGATGACGTCCGAGCCCGTCGAGCTGGTGCCGTCGTCGCCCTTCACGAGCACGAGCTGGTGCGTCACGAGGGAGTCGAGCGCGAGGTACCCCTGCTTGAGCACGATGCCGATGGAAGCGAGGACGCTCTTCAGCGAGGAGACGGTGTATCCGACGGCGCCCGCCGCCGTATCGCCGGCGCTCGTGCTCGTCGCCGCGTTCATCGCCTCGAGGGCGGCGACGCGGGTCGTGAGGTCGTCGAGCTTCACGGCGAGGAGGTCGGTGCGGGCAGAAAGCGCCTGCACGCTCGCCACGCCGTAGCTGGCGAGCTTGTAGAGGTCGACGTTCCCTCCTGCCGCGAGCACGTCGTCCGGCAGCTCTGCGGAGACCGTGCTCGAGCCGATGCTGAAGGCGCTCGCCGTCTGCGGCACCACGTACCGCGGCGCCGAGACCGTGCCGCTCGCCGAAAGCGTCTGCGTCGTCATGCTGCCGGCCGAGACGCCCTCCGCGATGTCCATGCTCTTCGCCGTCACGCTCGTCGCCGTGAGCGCGTGCGGCATCGAGGAGCTCGCCTGCGCCGCTGCGAAGCCGGCCGAGAAGGTATTGAACTGCGTCTGGAGCGACGTCGTCGCGAAGGAGAGCTGGTCCGTCGTGCTTGCGAGCTCCTTGATGGCGTTCACGCTCGCTGCGAGGATAGGGCGGTCCTGGAGCGTGAGGTACCCGCGCGAGTCCACGCCGACCGCCTCCGGAATCGCCTTCTGCACGTTCTGCGCGCTGAAGCCGGTGTTCAGGTCGCCCTGGTCCATGCCGCTGATGGCGTTCCAATGGAACATGATCGGGTCGATCTTCTCGATGTCGGCCAGGCCGCGCGTGAAGCTGCCCGTGATGTTCTTCAGGCGCTCGTCGGACGAGACCGTGACGTGGCCCGAGGAGTCCGTCATGAGGGTACCGGCGCCATAGTACGGGAGCTGGAGCCAGCCGGTCTTGTCTATGACGAGACGGATAGCGTTCGAGGCATTGTCGTAGACGGTGAACTCCCCGCCGTTCCCGCCATCGGTATACCCCTGCACGCCGAGCGTGAATGCGCCGCCGAGCCCCCCATTATTGCTCGTATCGAGCCTGAGGGTCGCACTATCGCCCGTAGCGTTGTTTATGAGCAACCCCGGCGGGACGGTAGTGAAGCTCCCCCCTGAACCGCCACTCATCTGGGTTATCCCAAGCATGCCCCATGGCGTGGTAGTCCCGATCCCCACATGGTTGTTAGCGAAGACGGCATCGGAGTAGCTGTTGTCAGTGAAGCCTCCGTACACTTGTATTGGAGTATTGAAATTCGCGCTATTGCCCCAGAAATTGAAGCTGCCATAGTTCCCTACCGCATCCCCTGCAGTGAGCACGAAGTCTCGATTCTTTCCTGAATATATATTCAAGGCCTGGTTGCTGTTGCCCGTACCCGAGACAATGGAACCGGCATCGCTGCCGTCTCCATTGTTGAATTGGATCAACGTGCTGAGGTATGAGGTGGCGACATTGGTGTAATCATGCCCCGCCTGGATACGGATACCCTTATTGTTCACGGAGTTCCCGTCATTGAAGAAGTCCGCCGCGTACCCTGAGGCGCTCGTCCCGACAGAAAGCCTGGAAGACGGCGTCGTAGAGCCGATGCCCGTCTTGCCGGTGCTGTCGATGTAGAGGCGCGCAAGGCCGGTCGGCGCATCGGTGATGGCGAACGTCTGCGAGCCGTTGCCGTTGTAGTCGTTGCCGATGTACCACTTCGAGACGCCGGCATGCGCGAAGTCGAGCACGTTCTGGCCGTTCGTGGAGTTCGTATTGTTGAAGAGGATGCGGTTCGCGTACGCCGCGCCCGAGCCGGGGTTGCCCTCGAAGGCGCCCGCCGTCGTCCAGGTCACGCCGTCGGACGTGTCCGTCGTGTTCGCGACCGAATCGAGCGCGTATCCCGGCGACGCTGTGCCGATGCCGACGTTGCCGGAGTTGTAGTACGCGACACCGCCCGTCCCGCTCGACCAGAGGCCGCCCCCGCCCCCGCCGCTGACCCACTGCGTGCCCGTGCCCGTGCTCTGGAGCACCATGCCCGAGGTGCCGCGCGAGCCGGTCGAGTCATAGATGCCGCCCGTGAGCGCGAGGTCTCCGGCGACGGAGAGCTTCGCGTATGGGGAGGTCGTACCGATTCCGACATACCCCGTTGAATCAACCACGAAACGGACAGCTCCATTGGTTGCGAGCTCCAATTGTCCGCCGGAATACGCGTTATTGAGGAGCAACGCATTGCCCTGCACTCCCGAGACAGAGTTCCCGGCCGAATCGACCCCGCCATCGCCAGCCATGCCGATGACGCTCGTTACCGTTCCGCCATCCTGCGAGAACTGTATGTACGGGTCATCCGATTCAGATACGTTATCGGTATCTGCCTCGATCAAGAGGCCGGCATCTCCCTTGGATGCGACGTGGATGAATTGATTCGAGGCCGTCGTGTTCGACCCGACCGTGAGGGCTTGATCCGGCGAGGTAGTGCCGATGCCGACGTAGCCGCTCGAATTTATGGTCAACCGCTGCTGCGCCGTCGTCCAGAACTGGAGGCTGTCCGTGCTGTTCGCATAGATGATGCGGCCCATCGTCTGCGAATTCACGTCCCCGAACATGATGCCCTGATCGGATGATGCGCCGCCGATTATCGACATGCCGGTCGTGTTGCTGCTCTCGAGCAAGAGCTCGTTGGCGCCGCTTGATATTGCCGAGATGCCGGAATTGCTGGTTGCGATATGGAGCGCGGCAAGCGGCGAGGTGGTCCCTATCCCCACATTCCCGTTCCTGTCGACCACCATGCGCACGGTCGGCGTAGTTCCGGTGACGAAATCAATGTCGCGGGCAGCGCCGGAAGGACGCGATTGGAGCACCAGGTTCCCCGCTTCCTGGAACGGGTATGACGTGCCGCCCGCTCCCGATTGATAGATGAGGGAGTTCGTAAGCGAGGTATTGAAACTGCTCAAGCCGCTATAGTACGAGGTATACCCTGAGGTCCGTATATTTCCCGTCACATCGAGCTTTTCGCCCGGCGACGTGTTCCCTATCCCGACACTACCCGCCCCCGTAATGGCGAGCATCGGCGTCATGCTGCTCTGCGTGTCCGCGCTGAGGGAAAGTATATTATCTGCCACCGTCCCGTCCGTGCCTGCATCGAAGAATATGCCGCCTGTGTTCCCCAAAGCACCATTGTCACTCACAGCGGCAAGACTTATGCCGCTACGTACGCCGGCGACGGTTTCCCTGAGGTTAAGAGTCGTAGGGGTATATGAGTAAGCCACGACATCTGTCGCCCTATTATTGCTGACGACCAAGCGCGAGTCAGGAATCGACATCCCGATGCCTACATTTTGGTTCGGCGCGATGCGCACCGCTTCGGTCGCCGAAGGACCGGTATACAAGGCGATGGCTCCGGCCGTTGTACCATTCGTCGCCGTGATGCCCAGAACACCGGTCGTTCCTGTCGTAGTTATGAGGCCATAGGTCGCGCCGGCGGAATTGATGCGGAGGGATTTATCGCCGCCTCCGATGGCACCGATCGTGAGAGGATCGGTCGGCGCGGTATTGTTGAGACCCACGTAGCCATTGCTGTTCTTTATGAGGAAGTAGTTCGCAGTATCTATGTCGGCGACGTTCCGGACGGCGAAGTCGCCCGAATTGTCGATACCGGCGTAGAAGTAACCGGAAGCGTTCGCGAACTGCATCGACACTATGCCGGCCGCATTGCGTTCAAGGCGGATGCCACCAGAGCCGTTATAGTTCACGTCGAGCGCAACAGACGGCGTCGTCGTGCCGATCCCCACGTATCCATTTCCATCCACCAGGAATTGGCTGCCTGAACCGTTGTTCACGGAAAGTATCGGCCGATTCGCGGAGGCGGTGCTGCGGTAGAAGGTGTTCGAAGGGGCGGTCGGATCGATGCCGCCGTTATACCCGAGCGTCGAGACCGTCACGCCGTTGTTCCCTACCACCTGAAGTGCGCCGTTAGGCGACGTGGTTCCGATACCCACATTGCCAGAGGAATCGATTATCATGCGCCGATTGTTTCCATTCGTATAGAAACTGATCGGGGACGCTCCCGCGGTCGCGAGGCTCAGTCCGCCCGAGAGGCCGCTGCCCGCCTCGATAACGCTCGAATCCTGGACGTAATAGCCGGAACTCGTCCAGTTCGTACCGAGCGTAAGGAGACGCAGGCCACCCATGGCGTTCGCCGAGCCATAATCGTTGCGTATGCTGAGCTCGCTGTATGCTGCGGTGCCCGCATTCGAGTTCGTGACGTACTCCTTGACGCCGCCGTTCGTGCTGCCCCAGACCTCGAGCGGCGCGCTTGGCGACGTCGTGCCGATTCCGACGTTACCGCCATCCAGGATAGAGAGAGCGGTCGAGCCGCTAGCCGAGCCGTCGCTCGCGTTGTAGTTGAAAGAGAGATACGAGCTGCTTCCCGTCCCTATCTTATAGATCGAGAACGCATTGCCAGCGTCGCTGGAGTTCGCGAAATACAGGCGAGGGCTGTTGCCGGAACCGCTGCTCGAGTTCAAGCTGAGGCCCGACGCTGCAGTGTCGGAGGCGCTGAATACGTCCAAGGTATTCGACGGCGCCGAGGTGCCGATCCCAACGTTGCCTGCCGAATCGATAGTCAGGCGATTGTTGCCGCCATTGAAGATGGCGAATTTCCCTCCCCCATACCCAGCGGTATTCGCTGAAGAATAGATGTTCCAATTCGAGCCTCCGGTATTCGTATTCGTGATGCTGAGCCCTACGGAGCTTGCGGAGCCGCTGATGGCAAGCGGCGCGGTCTGGTTTGACTGGATGGTAAGGGCTGACGATGGCGATGTCGTTCCGATACCCACATTCCCTGCCGTCGGCTGGAGGACGAGCGGGCCGCCAACGCTTCCGCCGGTATTGCCTGCCTGGATAGAGGCGTAGGTATTGCCTGAGGAGGCGCCCCAGAGGAAGGCTAAGCTCGAGCCCGTCGTGCCGGCGACGTAGTCATTGGTCGTGAGACGCATGACGTTCGTGCCGCCCGAAGCTGCGGATACCTGGAGCGGGTATCCGGGGTTCGTCGTACCTATGCCCACGTTGCCGCCGTTCGGATTAAGGAGAAGATTATAATTGGTCGAGAGATCACTTGAGTTTGTCGATTGTATCCAAGCGCCCGTAGAACCGGCCTGGCCGAAATCAAGCACGCCATTGCCAGACCCATTCAGGCGCAAGATACCTGTTTGCGTAGTTCCTGAAGTTGCGGCAAGCGCGTTGACACTCGATTTTATATGCAACAACTGCGTCGGCGCGCTTGTCCCGATGCCCACGTTCCCTCCTGAGGTGATGCGGAAGCGCTCGCCGCCGGCATTGCGGTAGACGAAGTCGGGCGCGACGCTGCTGTAGGCGGAACTGATGCCGACAAGGTGATTGGTATTGTCCGCGAAGAGCCCGACGCGCACGTTATTCGTGCCGTCGTATACGCCGGTGCCGATGCCGGCGACCCCTGACAGCGTCGAGTTGAAGAGCTGCGGCGTGAACGTGCTGCCCGCGCCGTTATAGATGGAAAGGGTGCTGCCGGTCCCGACCTTGAGGCTACCGGTGGCCGTGAGCGCGCCATCAAGGTAGCTGTCCCCGCTTACGGAAAGCTTCGCGAATGGCGAGGTGGTCCCGATTCCCACGTTGCCGTTGTTCTTCACGATGAAGCGGTCGCCGTGGGTGCTGTTCGAGGAGGACAAGAGGAGAAGGTCATCGGTGCCGCCGACGGCCGATACCTCGAGGCGGGCGGCCGCGTTCGGGATGGCGCCGGCGAGAGCGACTCGCCCATTCGACTCCGACCAGAACGTATTGCTGCTCCCGCTGCTGAGGAGCAAGGAGCCGTCCGAATCGATGAAGCCCATTCCGTCCTTGCCGTCGTACTGGAGGGTGATGTTGTAGTTGTTGCTGCCGATTTGAATGGTGCCGTTGTCGTAGCCCGATACGCTGCCCTTGCCCTGGAAGATGGCCTGCGGCGTGATGTAGTCGGTGTCGTTCACCACGCGGAGCTGGGTGCCTGAGGTCGACTCCACGGTGAGGGGGCTCGTCGGCGACGAGGTGCCGATGCCGAAGTTGCCGTTGGCGTCCAGACGCGCACGCTCGATGCCGCCCGTCGAGAAACCGAGGGTGTTCGCCGCCGGATGGAAGAGGCCGGTAGTAGTATCGCCCTGGAACGTGAAGGTGGGAGTCGATGCGCCAGAGGTGCTGCCGCCCCAGAATTTCTGTGCCGAGGCCTTGCCGAAGCCGACCGTGAGGTCCGTGCCGTCATACGTGAGGCCGGTGCCCGTGGTGATCTTCGTGCCGTCGAAGTACGCGACGCCGTTCGTTGTCTGCGAGGTGGCGTTCGTGCCGCCCTTCGCTATCGGCACAGTACCAAGCGAGAGCGTACCGCCCGTGAAGCTGAGCGGCGAGGAGACCGTCGCGCTGCCGAACCCGCCCGAGCCGTTGCCGTAGAGGAGGCCGGTGCCGGTGGTCGCTGGCGCGAAGCCGAGCGTCGAGGTCGCGACCCACTTCACGCCCGTGCCGGTAGTCTGGAGCACCTGGCCCGCCGTGCCGCGGGTCGCGGTGCTGTCATACAGGCCGCCCGTGAGCGAGATATCGCCTGCCACCGTAAGTGTCGCGGAGAGCGTGCTCGTGCCAATGCCGACGCTTCCGGTCGCCAGGTTCCCATAGATGGTATTGCCGATGTTGAGCTGGTCGTTCCCCGTCGCGCTCGGCGCATCCGTGTTGTATCCGATAATGATGTTGCGCGCGCCGGTCGTTATAGTGTCTCCGGCAGCATACCCAAGAAGGGTGTTGTAGCCGCCGGTGGTGATGGCATTCCCTGCGCTTCCACCGAAAAGACTGTTGTAGCTGGCATTGCTGTTATTAAACGTACCTACGCCGGCATTGTAACCGAATACAGCATTATTGGAACCGCTCGTGTTATATTCAAGGGCGTTATTTCCGAGCGCGACGTTACCAGAACCGTTGTTATAGAAAAGGGTTTGGTATCCGATTCCGGTGTTATTGCCGCCGCTTGAATTGAAATTGAGGGCAGTATACCCGATTCCGATGTTATTAGAGCCTGTGGTGTTATAAGTAAGTGCATTAGAGCCAGCCGCGACATTATTTTGGCCTGTGGTATTAGAAGCAAGAGCCTTGTAGCCGATTGCTGTGTCCGACTGCCCGGTAGTATTGGCAGCAAGAGCGCTGAGACCAACGGCGGTATTGAATCGGCCTTGATTAGCCGAGGTATGTGCGAGATTGTTTCCACCATCCCCCACGAACAATGAACCTGCAAAATTCGTCTGGTCCGGTACATAGAGCGCCTGCGTGCCATTCACGTAGTACTTGCCCGTGATGTCTGCGTCGCCGGCGACGTCGAGCGCATACGCTGGCGAGCTAGTACCGATACCGAAGTTGCCGTTGGCGTCCAGGCGGGCGCGCTCCACGCCGCCGGTCGAGAAGCCGATGGCGTCGCTCGCCGGGTGGAAGATGCCGGTCGTGAGATCGCCCGCGAAAGAGTATGCCGGCGTGGCGGAGTTACCCATGCCGCCGGCGCCGATGAACTGGCCGATGGTATCCATTATGTTGCCGCTATTCACAGAAAGCGAGCTTCCGTCGAAGACCAGGCTGCTGCCGGTAGTGATCTTCGTGCCGTCGTAGTAGGCGACGCCGTTGGTCGTCTGGCTGGTGGCGTTCGTGCCGCCCTTGCTGATGGGCACCGTGCTGAGGGAGAGCGTACCGCCGGTGAAGCTGAGCGGCGAGGAAACCGTCGCGCTGCTGAAGCCACCGGAGCCGTTGCCGTAGAGGAGGCTCGTGCCGCTGGTCGCTGGCGCGAAGTCGGTGCCGGAAACAGCATTCGAGAGGACGCCTGCCGTGCTCTTCACGAGGCCGGTGCCGAGGCTCGAGAGCGTCGTCGTGCCCGTCGTCGTGAGCGCGCCGCCGAGGAAGCTGTCGCCGCTTACGGCGAAGCGCGCGGCAGGCGTCGTGGTGCCGATGCCGATGCGCGCATCGGCATCGGCCGCCCCGCCGGTCGCATCCGCGCCCGTGCCGAAGATGGCGTTCCCGATGTTCAGCTGGCCGGACGCGGTCGCCGACGGCGCACTGACCTGGCCGATGATGATGTTGCTCGTGCCGGTCGTGAGGTTGCTGCCCGCGCCGACGCCGATGACCGTGTTCGCGCTGCCCGTCGTGATACTCATGCCTGCCTGGTACCCGAGCGCGGTATTGCCGTTCGAGGAGAGCACGCTGCCGACCAGGCTCTGGAGCGCGCTGGCGCCGACGGCCGTGTTATTGAGGCCGGAGGCGAACCCTGCGGAGACGGCATTGAGCGCGTAGTCGCCGAACGCGGTGTTGGAGGTCAGGCCGCTGCTCGTGCGGATGGCGGGAGCGGCGCCGATGCCGACGGCCGTCGACTGGTTCGTGGAGGACCCGTACGCGAAAGGATTGCCGCCAAGAGAGTAGCCCGTGCCGGCATCCACGTATCCCGATGACGCGATGTTCCCATTCACGAGCGCATCCCCTGCGACCGAAAGGGTTGCGCTCGGCGAGCTAGTACCAATCCCGAAGTTCCCGTTCGCGTCCAGGCGCGCGCGCTCGATGCCGCCGGTGGAGAAGCCGATGTTGTTGGCGGCGGGGTTGTAGATGCCGGTCGTCTTGTCGCCGTCGAAGCTGAATTGGGGAACGTTCGCCGGGTTGCCGGACGCGCCGAGGAATTGGTCGCCGGCCGTGATGTTCCCGAGGGCGCTCACATCGCCGCCGGCAGAGAGCGAGAGCAGGCTGGCGTCGGTGGTGAGTTTCGTGCCGTCGAAGTACGCAACGCCGTTCGTGCTTTGCGAGGTGGCATTCGTGCCGCCACGGTTGATGGCGAGCGTGCCGGTGGTGTCTGAGAGCGCGATGCCGAGCGTGCTCGTGGCGACGGCGCTGAGGAGGCCGTTCGTGCCGACAATGAGGCCGTTCAGCGTGCCGATGGTCGCGGTACCCGAGATGAGCGCGTTCCCTGCAACGGAGAGCGCCTGCGAAGGAGAGGTGGTGCCGATGCCCACGTTGCCGCCCGACGTGATGCGCACCGCCTCCGCCTTGTTCGCGCCGAGGGCGAGGTCGTCGTTGGTGTCGCCGAAGACCTGGAACGGGTGGCCGGCACCGGACGAGAAGCCGAGGGTGCCGTACACGCCGTCCGAACCGCTGCCGACGCCGATGGCGGTGCCGGTCGTCAGCCCCGGAAGGCGGACATCGAGCGCGTATGCCGGAGTCGAGGTGCCGATGCCCACATTGCCGTTGTTCTTCACGACGAAGCGGTCGCCGTGCAGCGATTGCGTCGAGGACAGCATGAACAGGTCGGTGGCGCTGCCGTTGGCGGATACTTCGAGCTCGGCGCTGATGTTAGGAGCGAAATAGTTTACGTTCACGCCGACCCGGTTGTTGTTCAGGATAAGCGGAGTGTACGCTTGATTATTCGTACCGAGCGCCAATGTGCCCGAGGTAGCGGAGACAGTCCCTCCTGAGTTATGAGGATCCGAACTAATTATGACGCCGCCGTTGGAACCGCCGACCTGGATATTCCCTTCCGGACCATACAGGCCGCCGGTGGTCTGGAAGACCGCTACGGGGGACGAGGCGTCGGTGTTTTGAGCGTATAGCGTGGTGCCGGAACTCCCGACCACGGAAAGCGGATATGCCGGAGAGGTGGTGCCCACGCCGAGGTTCCCGTTCTGGTCGATGCGCACGCGCTCGATGCCGCCGGTGGCAAAGCCGATGACGTTGTTCGCCGGATTGAAGATGCCGGTCGTCTCATCGCCCTGGAACGTGAACTGCGGCGTGCTTGCAGGATTCCCGCTGCCGCCGATGAACTGAGAGCTGATGACGTTGCCGGTCCATACGGAAAGGTCGGTCCCGTCATATTCGAGCTTGGAGGCATCGCTGGTCAGCTTAGTGCCGTCGTAGTACGCGACGCCGTTCGCGCTCTGCGTGCCGGTGCCGGTGCCGCCGTTGGCGACCGGCAGCACGCCCGAGACGTTCGTGCCGAGCGGCACCTGGCCCAGGCCGAAGACGCCCGTGCTGCTGTTATAGGTGAGCGGCGAGGATACGGAGAGCGCCGTGCGGGCGCGGGCGTTGGTGAAGTAGAGGTTCGTGCCCTCGGCGAGGTTCGTGGTGCTCTTGCCGCCGAGCCAGGCGTTGGCGGAGGTCGTGCTGAAGGAGTTGGCGACGTACCAGCTTCCCTCCTGGCCGTCGAAGGTGCCCGTCCAATTGCCCGCGGTCGAAAGCGTGAGCGTGTTGCCGCTGAAGGAGAGCGGCGAGGAGACCGTCGCGACGCCGACGGTGCCGTTCGCGCCGGAAAGCAGGCCGGTGAGCGTGCCGAGCTTCGCCGTGCCCGTCGTCGTGAGCGTGCCGTCGAGGTACGTATCGCCGGCGACCGAGAGCTCCGAGGACGGCGACGTGCTGCCGATGCCAACCTTCCCGTTCGGGTCGATGCGCACGCGCTCGATGCCGCCGGTGGCGAAGCCGATGACGTTGTTCGCCGGATTGAAGATGCCGGTGGTGAGGTCGCCGTTGAAGGAGAAGCTCGGCGTCGCAGCCGCGCCGCCGCCGAAGCCGGCGAACTGGCCGTTGCTGAATACGCTGCCGTTGCTGACGAGCGCGCTGCCGTTGTACGTGAGGTCGCTGTCCGTCGTTATCTTCGTGCCGTCGTAGTAGGCGATGCCGTTCGTCGTCTGCGAGGTGGCGTTCGTGCCGCCCTTCGCTATCGGCACCGTGCCGAGGGAGAACGCGCCCGTGCTGCTGTTGTACGAGAGCGGCGAGGATGCGGAAAGGGCGCCGCGCGCGCGGGCGTCGGTGTAGTACTTGTTCGTCGAGCCTTCGGCGAGATTGTCCGTCGTCTTGCCGGAGAGCCAGTAGTTCGCGGAGGTCGTCGAGTACGCGTTCGCGAGGAAGTAGGTCGAATCGAGGCCATCAAGAAGGTCGGCGTTGAAGCCCGAGCCGCTGCCGCTGAAGGTCGTCGTCGAAATGGAAAGGATGCCGCCGGAGAAGCTGAGCGGCGAGGCGACGCTCGCCGAGGAGAGCTGCTTGCTGCCGTTGGCGTACGCGAGCGTGTTCGCCGTGAGGCCGGAGTCGATGACGTTCCCGAGCGTCGCCGTATTCGTGACATTGAGCGTCGTGCCGACGGTGAGCGCATTGCTGAGGGCCGTCGTGTCGGCATGCACGTGGAAGGTCACGACGTTCGCGCCGCCCGGCTTCTCGATGCCGACGTTCGCGTTGCTGCCTGCGCCGAAGATGTACGTGCTGCCCGGGAACGTGCCGTTATTCGTATCGTACCGCGCGATGACCGGATACCACGCGCCGTCGCCGGAATCGTACTGGCGGAAGATGTCGCCTTCGGCCTGCACGCTGAAGGTGCCGTTCGCCGTGAGCGCGCCGTTCAAGTTAGAGGCCGTGCCGATGCCGACCTGCGTGCCGGAGTCATAGATGAGGGAGTTGGTGAAGCTGTGCGTGCTTGCGTCCCATTTCGGCGCATAGTTATCAGAAAGCGAGGCCGTGAGCGCGGCGGTCGTGGTGGCCGAGGCGAAGCCGAGGCTTGAGGTCGAGACGGAGAGCATCCCGCCGTCGTTCACGAGGCCGGTGCCGAGCAGCGAGGTGAAGGAGGAGCCGCCGAGCGTGAGCGAGGCGGCGGAAAGCGAAGCCGCCGAGACTGCGCCGCCGGCCGTGACGTTGCCGGAGAAGAGGCCGTTGCCGCCCACCGAGAGCTGCGTCGACGGCGAGGTCGTGCCGATGCCGAGCTTGCCCGAGACGTATTCCTGGCCGTGCACTTCGAGGATGCTGTTGGGCGTGCTGGTCGCGTTGCTGCCGAAGATGGTGACGACGGCCGTGTTGATCGGGTAGATGATGCCGGTCGAGGTCGCGAAGATGCCGTCGCTGCCGTCGGATGCGATGGTCTGGTCGGCGCCCCACGACGGGATGCCCGCCTGTATCTTGAGCACCTGGCCGGATGCGCCCGCCGGCAGCTTCGTGAGCGCGCCGGTGTTGTCGGCGACGAGGATGTCGCCCGGGTCGTATGCCGTGAAGCCGGTGCCGCCGTTGGCCTGCGGCAGCGTGCTCGTCACGTCGGTCGAAAGGTCGACGAGCGCCGTGCCGACCGTGCCCGCCGTCGCCTTCAGGAAGCCGGAGAGCGAGCCGACGGCGAGGTTCTGCACGCTCGCCGTGCCGTTGATGGTCGCGCCGGTCGCGGTGATGCCGCCGTCCACGAGCGCGTTCCCGCCCACGGAGAGCGCGGAGGAGGGCGTGGTGGTGCCGATGCCGAGCTTCCCGCCGGCGTACACGAGACCCGTGCCGGTGGTGATCTTCGAGCCGTCGTAGTACGCGACGCCGTTGGTCGTCTGCGAAGTGGCGTTCGTGCCGCCGCTCGCGATCGGTACCGCGCCAGTGCCGCCGCCGATGGAGAACTCGCCCGTCGCCGAGCTATAGGTGAGCGGGCTCTGCGCCGAGAAGAGGCTGCGCGCCGCGGAAGTGAAGTCAGAGATGGTGGATGCCGGCTGGGTCCCGGTGTGGTTCGCGCGGTCGAGGTAGTAGTTTCCCTCTTGGCCGTCGAAGGTGCCCGTCCAGTCGCCGGTCGTCACGAGCGAGAAGACGCCGGTGCCTGAATCGTATGAAATGCCCGAGCTGCCGGAGAGCGCGCCGCGCGCGCGGGCGTCGGTGTAGTACTTGTTCGTCGAGCCTTCGGCGAGGTCGTCGGTGCTCTTCGTCGTGAGCCATGCGTCCGCGCTCGTCGTGCTGAAGGCGTTCGCGAGATAGTACGCGCCTTCATGGCCGTCGAAGGTGCCGCTCCAGTCGCCGGCGGTGGAGAGCGAGAAGGCGCCGGTACCCGCATCGTACCCGATCGGGCTCGTGCCGGAGAAGAGGCTGCGGATATAGCTGTCCGACGGGCCGTTGATGGTATTGCCGCTCCAGGAGAGGTTCGTGCCCGCGGCGATGCGCGAGGACGGAACGTCATAGAACGCCTGCCAGGCGGTGGTCGATGCCGAGAGCGGGATCGCGTATCCCGACGAGAGCGAGAAGATGCCCGTGCTCGAGTCGTAGTCGATGCCCGCGGCGGAGCTGGAAAGCGCGAGGCGGGCGCGGGCATCGGTGTAGTACTTGTTCGTCGTACCTTCCGAGACAAGGTCGGTCGTGTAGTCGCCCGCTGCCGGCGCGACGGCGCCCGTGCGGCCGTTGAACGTGAGCACGCCGGTGTTCGAGAATTCGCCCGTCGCCGAGTCGTAGCCGATGCCGGTACCGGCAGAGAGCGCGGTGCGGGCGCGCACGTTCGTGAAGTACAGGTTCGTGCCTTCAACAAGATTCGTCGTGGACTTTCCGGCGAAGGCCGCGTCGAAGCGCGCCTGGGTGTAGTAAAGGTTCGAGCCCTCGGTCAGGTCGTCCGTCGTCTTCGTGCCGAGCCAGTAGTCGGTCGAGGTCGTCGAGAAGGCGTTCGCGAGGAAGTACGTCGAGTCGAGGCCGTCGAGAAGATCGGCATCGAGCCCCGAGCCGCTGCCGCTGAAGGTCGTCGTCGAGACCCACTGCACGCCCGTGCCGGTGCTCGTGAGGATCTGGCCCGGCGCGCCGCGCTGCGCGTTGCCGTCATAGAGGCCGCCCGTGAGGGCAAGGTCGCCGCCGACGGAGAGCGTCGCGTACGGCGTCGTCGTGCCGATGCCGACATTGCCCGACGGCGCGATGGTCATGCGCTGCCCGCCTGCCGTATAGAAACGCAGCGTGTTCTCGTTCGCGTTGTTCGTGTCGGCCGTGATGTACGTGTCCTGGTCGGCGTCGATCACGCCGCCGAGGCCCTGCCAGACGCCCGAGTCGCCGAAGCCCTCGAACTGGTGCGTCGTGGTGTTGTAGCGGACGAGGCCCGCGCCGCTCGCGAGCGGGCGCTCAGCCGTCGTGCCCACCGGGATGCGGATGGCGTCCGTGCCGGAGATGTCGAGCGAGACGAGCGGCGAGCTCGTGCCGATGCCTATCTTGCCGGCCGTGAGCGTATCGAAGATGCCGTTCGTGGCGGCGACCGTGGTCGCCGCCACGTTCGGGAAGGTGGAGGTCGCCGCCGTGTCGGTAGCGGTGAAGTACGGCGCCGTGATCGCGCCGCCCGACGAAACGCCGGAGACGGTGATGGAGCCCACCGTGAGCGCGCCGGAAACGTCGAGATCGCCGTTTATGTTCGTCGAGCTTGCCGTGAGCTCGCCGAGCGTCGTCGTGCCCGCATCGAGCTCGCCCACATGCAGCCTCGTGATGTCCGCGAGGTCGGCGATGAGCGTCGCGAGGGTCGCGTCGCCGCTGTTGATGGTGACGTTGCTGAGCGTGCCGCCGTCGTCCTGCACGTAGTCCTTGGAGTTGCGATCCACGTTGCGCAGCGCCGAGTCGACGCTGTCGCGCACGTACGGCTTGATGAGCGCGAGCACTGCGTCGTTTATCGAGCCGCCCGCTATCGTCTGCGGGAAATAATTATTGATGATGTTCTGGACCGGGCCGGTGTTGGTGACGACCGTGGTGCCGCCGCTGCCTGCGCCTATGCCGATCGGTCGCGTGAGCGTGCCGGCCGGCGTCGGCAGCGCGAGCGTCTCGACCGGCGAGGTGTCGACGACCGTGAGCGCCGGCGTCATGACCGAGCCGCCCGGGAGGAGCGTCGCGAGCGTGTGGAAGCCGCTCGTGAAGAGCGCGTGCGCGAGCGTATGCGAATTCGAGAAGAAGCCCTCGAGCGCGCGCTCCCATGATGCCGGAAGGATGGCCGCGACCGATGCGGGAAGCGTCGATGCCTGATATGCCGGCGCGCCGTTCACGGCGAGCGCGCCGGTGGAAGCGGATGATGCATCGCCGGCGGTCGCGAATGCCGGCACAGTGCGCTCGGTGCCGTCGACGAGCGACGCCGCGTAGCCGGCCATGCCGAGCATCGTGTCCTCCGCGCGGATCGGCAGCGCGGCGAGCGCGCCCTCCGTCTCGATGACCTCTGCGTGCAGGCGGTCGGCGAAGGCGAGCGTCGAGCTGAGCGCGCCGGTGTGCGCAGGTGATGCGGCAGCGCTCTGCGCGAGCTGCGCTGCTGCCGGCGCGCCGTTCACGCCAGCATCCGCGCGGCCAGCCGCGCTGCCGCTGAACGGCGAGAAGGCCGCCGCGAGCGCGCTCGCTTCCGTGCTGGTGACCGCGCCGGAGATGGCCTGCGACGCGTCGACGATGCCGTACGCGAGCGCGTCCTTGCCCTCGCGTGCCGTCGACGGGAGCGCTTCCGCGAGGCGGTTCGTGGCGTTGCCGGCGTCATAGAGGGCCAGAACGGCCGTTCCAGCGGCCTTCGGAGCCGCCGTATTCCAGGCGTAGACGCCATGCGCGTAGCCGTCGAGCACCGCCATGCTTGCGCGCTGGCCGAGCGCTATCGTGTCGCGCGTGCCGGCGGCGATGGCGAGCGCGCGGTCGCCCGTATGCGAGATGAGCGAAAGGTATGCGTCGCCGAATGCGTCGCCCGAGGCGAGCGCGTACATGCCCGAGTAGACGTATGCGCGCACGGCGGCCGCGAGCGGGTGGTGCGCGACGCTCGAAACGGAGGCGATGCGCGCATGCGCAGCATGCGCGGTATCCGTGCTGCCGAACGGCGCGCGCGCATCGTCCGTGAGCGCGTGCACCGACTCGACGCCGGATGCGATGGCGACGGCGCCGAAGGATGCGAACGCGCCCGACACGCCGGACGCGCTCGGCATCGAGAGCGCGAGCGCCGAGCGCGCATCGGAGACATCGGCGTTCATGCCGGCTGCGCGCGCCAGCGATGCGTCCATGGTGCCTGCGTCAGCGGATGCGAGCGCATCCATGTCCGCATCCGATGCGAGCAGCGGCGAGTACGCGAGCAGATGCATCGGCGATGCAGCGTCCGCAGCAGAGAGCGCGATGCGCGGCGCGACGGAAAGCGCGCGGAGCACGCCATCGTTCGTCGACGCGTACGCGCTGCCGGCGACGACGGCGAGCGAGACGGCGAGCGCCGCGAGCGGGCGCGAGTACGTCGGCTGCGCATCGGCGGATGCAGGGCGTGCAGCGCGTACGCGGCGTGCATGCGCGGCAGTATTCTCCGCCGGCGCGAGGCTCTCCGCCGCTTCAGCGCCGCGCGCCTTCGCGATGAACGGCGAAGCTACCGGCACGAATTCGCGCGGCGACGGCACATGCTTGACAACAGCCTCTTTCGTTGCGGTCGCGGTCGAGCGTACGGCGCGCAGGATGGGCTTCTGCGCCTTGCGGTATTCCTTCCCGCGCGCCGCGCGCAGCTCTTCCGCACGTTCGCGCTTCTTCTCTTCCTGCGCCTTCACGAACGCTTCGAGCGATGCGCGGTTGATGAGCCACGAGCGGCCGACCTGCGTTCCCTGAATTTTATTTTCGCGACAGAGTCGCGCGAGGTAGTCGGCGTTATAGCCCGAAAGTTCCGACGCTGCCTTCGTCGGTATCAGTGAGGAGTGGAGTGAATCTTCAAAGAGCTCAGGCATGTCGGATATCCGAATTACTTAAATAATATCGCGGTATTTTCAGGTTCTTGCATGTTTCTTTGTGGATAAATTTTATGAAATCTTCATGCGCGTTCGAAGAAACTTCTTCGGTCGCATCATGCGCATCGTTCGCTTCAATTTCTCCCGAAGTTCTATCCCCAATTTCTCGCGAACCAGCATCAAAAGCGATCGCAGTGACGCGAATCACGTATAGCGAACGCCCGAATGACGCTCCGCACGCCTCGATATACGCAAAAAGTGCCCATCGCACCCCTTATGCAGTCGCCAACACGCATCGTATGCGGCTATCCGACATACCTATATATCTACTTACTCATTCGGGCAGGGAATACGCCCCTGCATGACCAAAATTCGCATACCTATATATAAAGGAATGCAGCCTGCTTGCAGGCTTCATAGCGTATTTTCACTTCGCACATGTAAACGAATGCAGCGCGCCATTCGGCGCGGTGCATTTCCTCATCTTTTCGTTATTTTCCCTATATCTTTTCTTTATCAATATTTTAGAAAGATTTTAGGAATATTTTATCTTTTCTTTATCTAGTTTTCATTTCTCGTCTTGCCGAGACGAGAAATAGCCCACTACTTACCTATTGAACTCGCGCGTACCGACGAGAAAATTGATAACTGGGTTATTCGAGCCGAATATCTCCAAGTATCTGTCCGCAAGTCCTGAGCCGATGTACCCCACGGCGACGGCAATGATCGAGACGCCGATAAGCACGGCGACCATCGGCGCATTACCGCCTTTCTGCGCGCGCGCTGCGGCCTTCTCGGCGCGTCGCGCACCCCTTATGCCTGCCGGCGCAGTGCCTGCGCGCCGCACGACGCGTTCATGCACGATACGCGCTTCAGGAGCCTGCGAAGCCGCGTATTCGCTCGCATACGCCGCTTTTACCGGCGCCTTCTGCACCTCCATGACGCGCTGCGCAGGAGCTGCAGGGGCCTCTACGGGGCGTATATGAGGCTCTGGAGCGGCCGGATGGATGCGATGGAGCGGTATTTCCGTCGTCTCTCCCTCTATTTCCTGCCCTGTCTCATCTATTTCGTCTATCTCGCCTGCTTCTTCCATCTCTTGCTCCATTTCAGGCTCATCTTCCTCTGTATCTCCCGCCGCATCTTCCTGTATCTGGTGGATCTCTACCTCTTCAGCGGCCTCCTGCTTGCGCTCGAACCACTCGCGCCATGCTGCTTGCATGTCCGTGAGGGTCTCCTGGGCCGGGATTTCCGGTTCTTTATAGGCTGGAGCCGTGATTTCCGGTATCTGCTGCGGCTCTTCAGGCGTGTATTTCGGCCGTTCCCATGCCGAGACCGGTTCAGCCACCGCTTCAGAAGCAGCATTCTGCTCTCTTTCAGCCTCTTCCGGTGTCTCCGGCGCTTCTTCAGGCATCGCCGCATCCGCGCCGAAACGATGCGTGCGGATGGACGGCTCGTATACGTACCAGCTGCGGCCGACCATCTTCGCATCCACATGCCCTTCCCGGCATAGCTGCCCGACGTAGTCTTTCGCGTAGCCGGTTATCTCTGCCGCACGCTTGGACGAGATGTAGATCTTGTCCCCGATAGTAATTTCATTCATGCACTAAATATAACGCTTTCTCGCCTCGACTGGAATAGATTGTGCACAGGCTCAAACGAGACGCCCATTCGGCGCTCGCGCGCCAAGTCTGCCGCTGCGCCCTGCATATGTAAAAACCGCCTCAACATACTAATGCGACTGAGTCGCGTTTGTATGTTGAGGCGGTTTGGGACTCTCTGGCTCTCTCGGCCCCTTTTCTACCCTCGGGCCTACGCTTTCAGCTTCTGTATGAGCAGCTCGCGGAGCGCCTGCGGGTTGCCGGCGCCCTTCATGGCCTTCATGGCCTGGCCGAGCAGGAACTGCAGGCTCGCCTCCTTGCCGCCCTGGTATTCGGCGATCGGTCCCGGGTTCGCGGCGATGACGGCATCCACCGCCTTCGCGAGCGCTGCGGTGTCGTTCACCTGCAAGAGGCCGTGCGCCTCGGCGACGGCGCGCGCGCTTCCGCCTTCGCCATAGAGCGCAGCGAGCGTATCTTTCGCGCCGCGTGAAGAGAGCTCTCCGGCATGCGCCATGCGCACGAGCTCGACGAAGGCGTCGGGCGTCACGCTGCCGAACGAATCGTCCGCGCTCTTGGCGGCGAGCCCCTTCAGGTCGGAGACGAGGTAGTTCGCGGCGAGCGGCACGAGCGCCGCTTCGTCCGCATCTCCGCGGAGCGCTTCGAGCACCGCGTCCAGGAACGCCGCGTCCCGCGCATCCGCGCGCAGCAGTTCGGCATCGGCTTCCTTGAGGCCGGCGGCGAGGTACCGCTCGCGCTTCTCCCACGGAAGCTCGGGCAGCGATGCGGCGAGCGCGTCGTCGCTCCACTCGGGGATCTCGCTGCGCTTCATCTTCGGGAGGTCGGGCTCCGGGAAATAGCGGTAGTCGGCGCTTCCCTCCTTCACGCGCTGACGGAAGGTCTTCTGGCCGTTCTCGTCCCAGCCGCGCGTCTCCTGCTCCACCTTCCCGCCGCTCTCGAGCACGTCGCGCTGTCGCGCGATCTCGTATTCGATAGCGCGCTCCACCGAGCGGAACGAGTTGAGGTTCTTGACCTCGACCTTCGTGCCGAACGTGTCGGTCTTCGAGATGCTGATGTTCGCCTCGATGCGCATCTCTCCCTTCTCGAGGTTCGCGTGCGATGCGCCGAGCGTGCGCAGCAGGAGCTGCAGCTCGCGCGCGAAGCGGCCGGCAGTCGCGGCATCATGTATCTCCGGCTCGGTCACCAGCTCCATGAGCGGGACGCCGGCGCGATTGAAGTCCACCTCGCTCGTGCCCTTGCCTGCGCCTGCGGTGTCCGCAGCATCGTCGGCGCCTTCGTGCGAGGAGCGCGCCGTGTCTTCTTCCAGGTGGATGCGCGTGAGCGGAACGCCGGCGAGCGTGCCGCCCGCGACGAGCGGATACTCGTACTGGCTGATCTGGTATCCCTTCGGGATGTCCGGATAGAAGTACGACTTGCGGTCCCACTCGGTGTAGTCGGCGAGGGTCGCGCCGATGGCGCGGCCGACGCGCAGCACAGCCTCCACCGCCTTCCGGTTCGCGACCGGCAGCGTGCCCGGGTGCGCCATGCAGACCGGGCAGACGTTCACGTTCGGCGACGCTTCCTCCGGATCGTTCTTGCAGCGGCAGAACATCTTCGTGTCCGTCGCGAGCTCCGCGTGTATCTCGAGGCCGATCGTGGGGCGATATTCCATGCACTCAGCCTACACGGGAAGAGGCCGAGGGCGCAAGGTGCTAGTTGTCCCCGCGCACCTCCCGCACCTCCTTCACGAGCGTATCCGTGAACGCCTTCAGGAGCTGGTCGTCGATGATGGAAAGCGGATAGACCTCGGCACCCGAGACCTGCTTGAGCGCAGCGAGCTTCCCGGCCAATTCCTCGGCTGAAAGCGTATCGGCCTTCGAAAGCACGACCACTTCCCTCTTCCCCGTGAGCTCATGGCTGAACGTTTCCAGCTCGCTTCGTATGGCCCTATATGCCTCGGCGACGTCTTCTTGCTCAGCCGAGACGAGATGTGCAATAAGTACGGTGCGTTCTATGTGCCGAAGGAACTTCGAGCCGAGACCTCGGCCAGTCGAGGCGCCCTCGATAAGACCTGGGATATCCGCGATAAGGTAGCCGTAAAAGTCGCCGAGATGCGGTTCGAGAGTCGTAAACGGGTATCCGCCGACCTTCGATTGAGCTCGGGTAAGCGCGTTCAGGAGCGATGACTTGCCTGCATTCGGGAATCCGACGAGCCCTACGTCCGCGATGATCTTCAGCGTGAAGCGGATATCGCCGATGCCGCCCGGCTTCCCGGGGGTATTCTCCTTCGGATTCTGGTTCGTCGCGCTCTTGAAATGAGGGTTGCCGAGACCGCCCTGACCGCCCTTGAAGACGACCTTCCGTTCCCCTTCCTGCAGGATCTCGAAGGTGTCCTGGGTCGTCATGTTGCGGACGACCGTCCCCACGGGCACCCTCAGGATGACCGGCTCGCCGTCCTTCCCCTTCTTGTTGTTGCTCTCGCCCGGCGCGCCGTTCTGGGCGCGGAACTTCTTCTCGTATTGATAGTTGGAGAGCGCGGCGAGGTCGCGCACGCCTTCCACGACGACATCGCCGCCGCGCCCGCCGTCGCCGCCGGACGGCCCGCCCTTCTCCTTGCCCTTCATGTGGAGCCAGCGCACGACGCCGTCGCCGCCGCGTCCCGCGGCGGCATGGATGGTGATGTCATCGATGAATGCCATACCAGCCACCCTACCATATATAGGTGCGCCGAGATAGCGGTGCCACTTGACGCGAATATCTCATTCCAATATGATGTGCATACAAGGTGTCTTCGCGAGGCACCAAGAAATTCCCCCAGGCTAGCCAAGTGGGGGTTTTTCTTTTATCTCTCCGGGAAAAGTTGCTTTATGCGAGCGACTAATTCCATGAACTCTTCCTTCGATATTGTCCGGACATACTGAACCATGCGCCTGTTACTCAAGAGACGTAATTGAGAAAGCACCGCGGCAGAATACACCTTATGCTCGCGCTGCTGTATCTTCTTCTTGCTGCTATTCCAGCTGTCGAAGTCCTTCTCCATTATTTGATTCTCGACTATAGAGACACGGATATACGAGGAAACCGGCCTGTACAGGCCGGTTTCCTCTTCATCTATTCGAGATGCTTCGAGTATCTTTTCTATATATTCGGCACGATGGTCCATCCTTCCTGCAGGAGCGGCTCGGCCTTCTTGTACTTGAGGGTCTGCGTCTCGTCGCCGCGGCGGACGGTCACGGTATCGTTGCGGCCGAAGTCAGGGCCGGTCTTCTGTATCGGCTCGGGCGCGGCGGCCGATTCGTCGCCGCCTTCGCTCGCCGCGACGAGGCGGGCGCGCACCTTCTCTTCCTCGGCGCGGATGCGCGCGTCGTCAGCCGGCACGATGCGCGGGAGCGCTTCGCGCACCTGGAAGGCGATGCCGGCTTCCATGTCGCGGAAGCGCGCGAGGCCGTCGTGGCGGTACTCGATGAGCGGGTCGCGCTGGCCGTACGCGCGCAGCGAGACGCTCTTGCGCAGGTAGTCCATGTATTCAAGGTGCTCGAGCCAGAAGGCGTCGGTGGTCTGCAGGATGAGGCGGCGCATGAGGTCGAGCCACACTTCGGCGCCGTACTCTTCCTTCTTCGCGGCGTACGCCTGCTGCGCCGCCTCGTCATCCTCGAGGATAGCCTGCATGCGCTCCTCCATCTCTTCCGGCGTGCCGAGCAGCGCCATGCGGCGGCTCTCGTAGACGGCGAGGCGCTGGGTGTTGAGCACATCGTCGTACGCGAGCACCTGCTTGCGGGAATCGAAATTGAAGCCCTCGATGCGCTTCTGCGCCGTCTCGAGCGACTTGGATATCATCGGGCTGCCGATGGGCTCGTCCTCGGGGATCTTGAAGGTGCCCATGACCTTCGCGAGCATGTTGGACGCGAAGACGCGCATGAGGCGGTCTTCCAGGGAGACGTAGAACTGCGTCTCGCCCGGGTCGCCCTGGCGGCCGGAGCGGCCGCGCAGCTGGTCGTCGATGCGGCGCGCCTCATGGCGCTCGGTGCCGATGACGAAGAGGCCGCCGAGGTCGCGTACCTCGTCGCGCATGGCGTCGCTCGCGAGCGCGCCGCCGAGCTTGATGTCGACGCCGCGTCCGGCGAGGTTCGTCGCCACGGTCACGCGGGCCTTCTCGCCGGCCTGGGCGATGAGCTCGCCTTCGCGTTCGTGGTTCTTCGCGTTCAGCACCTCGTGCGGGATGCCCGCGTCGCGCAGGTAATTGCTGACGATCTCGTTGTCCTCGATGGAGACCGTGCCGATGAGCACCGGCTGCCCCTT
>Ga0164242_10000600_pt1 | contig 43646 bp, 39 predicted proteins | sample OricomgcompostMG_FD_108783 | JGI IMG/M metagenome (GOLD analysis project Ga0164242, IMG submission 108783) | Miracle-Growth compost microbial communities from Emeryville, California, USA - Original compost - Miracle growth compost (MG) ... | reverse complement strand
CGCTGTCGGCGCTCGCGCAGATCGCGAGCCCGTCGAGCTGGCCGAACCGCTCGACGACCGCGTCCATCAGCTGCGGCAGCTGGTCATCGTCGGCGATGTCGGTTGCCCGGTACCCGACGCGATCGCCAGAGGGGGCGAGCTCCTCGGCGGCCGCACGGAGGTTGTCCTCGGTACGGGCGGCGAGGAACACGTTCGCACCGTCGCGATGCGCGACCCGCGCGATCTCCTTGCCGAGGCCGGGACCGACCCCGACCACCAGCACCGACTTGCCTTCCAGCATCACGCCTCCACTAGAGCCTTCGAAACAACGATCCTGGGCTGTCGCGTGCTGGGAGGTCGGTCAGGACCGCCGGTTGCCGTCCATGCCTGCGTTTGGAGCAGCTTCGGCGACGAGGCCGGGGATCACCTCGGTAAGCGCAGCCGGGTCCCAGATGCCGTCGGTCTCGGCAGCCGGACCGTTCACCCATCCCTCGAAGACGGTGATGCGGCCACCGCGCACGCCGAACACCCGACCGGTGATGCCGGCCGACGCGGAGCTCGCAAGCCAGACGACGAGCGGCGAAACCGCGGCCGGAGGCAGCGCCTGCGCCGCCTCCTCACTCTTGAACCCGGCGAGGTCCTCGGTCATTCGAGTCAGTGCTGTCGGCGAGATGGCATTGACCGTCACGCCGTAGCGAGCGAGCTCCCCCGCCGCGATGATCGACATTGCGGCGATCCCGGCCTTGGCCGCTCCGTAGTTCGTCTGGCCGAGGTTGCCGAACACACCCGACGCCGACGAGGTGTTGATGATCCGGGCGTCGACCTCCTTGCCCGCCTTGGACTGGTCTCGCCAGTACGCGGCGGCGTGGTGCATCACTCCGTACGTTCCCTTGAGGTGGACCGCGATGACCGCGTCCCACTCCTCCTCGGTCATGTTGACGAGCATCCGGTCGCGAAGAATGCCGGCATTGTTGACGACGGCGTGAATGTCGCCGAACGCGCTGATCGCCTGGTCGACCAGCTCCTTCGCGCCGGCGTGCGTCGCGATGTTGCTCGTGTTGGCGACGGCGGCGCCGCCCGCCGCGGTGATCTCGTCGACGACGGCCTGCGCAGCCCCCGTGTCGCTGCCGGTGCCGTCCCGGGCTCCGCCTACGTCGTTGACGACAACCTTGGCACCTTCTTTGCCGAACAGCAGCGCGTGCTCACGACCGATGCCGTTGCCAGCACCGGTAACCGCCACAATCCGTCCGTCGCAGATTCCCATCACGCACACCTTCGCCCTAGTGACCAACCAGCCCGCGAAGACGCTAGACGTTGAAGCGGAACGCCGTCAGAGTGACCGGTCTACGCGCGACCCGGAGCGTATCGGGCTTCGACCTGCGCAGCTGCCTCTCGGTACCCTCCGACAGCTGTTAACAACATCGTGCATCGTCTTCGGATCATCTGCGGACGGGCGGCAGGGTGAGCTCGCACCGCAACTTACTTGGTCGATCCGGGTGATAGAACTTCATCTGTTCATCTGTTCATTGACTGTGAACGCGAGAAGCCGTGCAAGGTCGCCATCACCCACGATGCTGAGCCATCCATACGATCCCGCAATTGTCACCGGGAGAGGCGTCTCGCGGATGGCGGCCGCCGCCGAACTCGCGGGATTCGATGCCTACGGTTTCTCTAACCATCCTGCGCCGTCCCAACGGTGCCTCGACAACGGTGGACACGACGCACTGGACGCCCTCGTCACGATGGCATTCGCTGCGGCGACGACCGTTCGTCTACGTTTGCTCTCGAACATCTTCGTACTCACTTGCCGTTCCGAGCTGCGAAGGCCGGCGCCACCCTCGACCGCCTCAGAAGGCGAGTGACCTCGACGTGCTGCCGCTAGCTGGACTCACTGTCATCGAGATCGCGAGCTTCGTCGCAGGACCGTCCGCAGGGCTCGCGCTCGCGCAGCTCGGCGCGGACGTGGTGCGCGTCGACCCGCTGGGCGGAGCCGTCGACGTCAACCGATGGCCCGTCACCGACGACGGAACCAGCGTCTATTGGTCCGCGCTCAACCGCGCGAAGCGGTCCGTCGAGATCGACCTTCGCAGCGACACCGGACAGGATTTGGTTCGCAAGATGATCTGCGGGCCGGGAGCGGATCGCGGCGTCGTGATCGACAACCTGCCCAGGGCGAAGTGGCTCGACTGGCCTCAGCTCGCGGCGTTGCGGTCTGACGTCATCCACGTTCACATCGAAGGCCACCGCGATGGCAGGCCCGCCGTCGATTACACCGTGAACGCCGAGGTGGGCCTGCCTCTTGTCACCGGACCGGAGGACGCCGTCGCACCGATCAACAACCCTCTGCCGGCGTGGGATCTGCTGTGCGGAATGGCTGCCGCACTTGCCGTCGTCTCGGCGGTCCACCGTCGAGATCGCACCGGCGAGGGCGCACGAGTGGACATCTCGCTGTCCGACATCGCGCTCGCCACTCTGGCAAACCTGGGCTGGTACACCGAGGCGGCGACCGGCATCGACCGAGCTCGCCACGCCAACTCCGTATATGGAAGCTACGGGGAACAGTTCACGTGCAGTGACGGCGAGCACGTGATGGTGGTCGCCCTAACGCCGAGCCAGTGGAAGGCACTGGTTTCCGTCACCGCGACGTCACCACAGATCGCCGATCTTGAGGCGAATGCAGGAGTGAACTTCGCCGAGAACGAGGCGGCGCGGTTCCTGCACCGCCAGAAGTTGCGTGAGGTCCTTGACCCGTGGTTCGCCTCACGCCCGCGGGCTGAGGTGGCGAGCGCGCTCGATGAGGCGAGAGTCCTATGGTCGCCGTACCGAACCATGCGCGATGTCGCAGCAAGCGGAGGCGGGCCGCTACACCACCTGCAACAGCCCCGCATCGGCCAGGTGATCAGCGCGGAGTCTCCGATGCGGTGGCGGGACGCGACACCTATCGATCGTGCAGCGTCTGCGTTGGGTGAAGACACGCTGAGCACGCTTGAGGCCCTGACCAACCTCGGGCCGGAGGAGCTTCGTCTCCTCGTCGACGGGGGCGTACTGGGCGGGGACCGATGAGCCAGGACTGGCCCGAGTGGGCGGCTGGTTGGGAAGCCCCGAGAGAGAAGCAACAGGCCGTCGTCGCGCCGCTGCAGGTGGCGGGACTGCGCGCACTCCTCGACGCCGAGGAAGACCTTGCCAATCCAGGCACCCCACTTCCGATCTTGTGGCATTGGGTCGCTCTAGCTGCTTGGGCGCGGATGTCCGAGACTGGCAACGACGGACATCCGAGAGCCGGCGGGTTCATGCCACCCGCGCCCTACCCCCGCCGGATGTGGCTCGGCACCACAGTCGATCTGCGCGGCCAGCTGCTCGTGGGCGACCAAGTGTCGCTGGAGCGTCAGGTGACCGACATCGCGGAGAAGCACGGCGTGACCGGAACGTTCGCCCTGGTGTCAGTCACGACGACTGTCAGCACCACCTCGGAGGTTGCCTTGACCGAGACGACTCGCTTCGCATATCGGGCAAAGTCCTCGGCTCCGGCCGAGACGCCCGCAATGCCCGGACCGGTCGCTATCGACACCACACCTTGGCTGGCGCATTCCGAACACGGGTGGCTGGCGCATCCGAATCCCGTCGTCTTGGCGCGGTACAGCGCGCTCACAGCGAACGGCCACCGCATCCATTACGACCTCCCGTACGCCCAAGCGGTCGAGGGGTATCCGAACCTCCTCGTGCACGGTCCATTGATGGCAACGGTGCTGGCTGAGGTGGCACGACGTAGCCACGCCGGCCGGGAGTGTGTCGCGTTTTCTTGCCGCGCCCTTCGGCCGTACTTCCTCGGTACCGCGGCGCGTGTTCAGGAGGCAACAAGCACGCCTGCCTCGCTAGACCTCGAGCTGCACGAGCTCTCACCTGAATCCGACTCAGGGCCGTACATGTCGGCGACGATGAAGTTCCGATGAACAAGTCAACAGCCGAGATCGTCACCTGGCTCTATGTCCCTGCCGACCAGCCGGCGCGCGTCGAGAAGGCACTCGCCGCCGCTACGGACGCGGTAATCATCGACCTCGAGGACGCCGTAGCCGCCGACCGCAAGCCGCATGCGCGTGACGAGCTGCGAGTTGTCCTCGCCGCACCGAGGCCAAAGTCGGGGCCGTCGATTTGGGTTCGAGTGAACGCGGACTCGACAGAAGATGACCTGGCTGCGGCCCACCATCCCGCGGTTGACGGCATCTGCCTTCCCAAGGTCTCCGGTCCGGAGGAGGTGGTGGCACTCGAGCGTCAGCTCGAGGCTCTCGACGAACGATCTGGACGCTCCCGGCCGACGTTGATCATGCCGCTCATCGAAACCGCGCCGGGAGTCGCCAACGCGACAAGCATCGCCAGCTCCGCCCGGGTGGCGCTCCTCCAGCTTGGTGAGCAAGATCTGCGGGTCAGCCTTCGGCTGCCACCTTCGCTGGCCGGCGCCGCCGGAACACCCGCGCCGCTGTGGGTCGCACGTTCACAAGTTGTGCTCGCGTCCGCCGTCGCACAGATCGATCCGCCGATCGCGCCGGTGAGTACGACGATTCACGACGCATCCTTGCTCCAAACCGAAACCCGCGAGCTCCGGGCCGGGGGATTCGGCAGTCGGGCAGTGGTCCACCCGGCGCAGCTCGAGCCGGTGTCGGTCGGATTCACGCCAAGCGATGAAGAGGTCGCCTGGGCTGAGGAAATCGTCGCTGCCGGCATCAGCGGCGTATCTGCCGTCGGTGGCCGCATGGTGGACGCCCCCGTTCTCGCCCAGGCGCAGCACCTCCTGCGCGTGTCTGCGCGATTGCGCTGACTGGGCCCGCTTCCCGCCTGGGCGATCAGGCCCGAGCTCGTCCGGCGCATCGACCCGAGTTCATATCCCGAACCGCTTCGCCGGACCGACCCCCGCGGCGCTCTGTACCGAGGAGAAGGGTGCCGGCGCTTCGAAACGCGCGGCCTCTGCAGCAACCTATGCGCGAAGTGATGATCCGCCCGTTTGCGGCGTCGCCCCGGTCGATGGGCTGTGATCGACGGTCTTCGGCACTGCGCTACTTCTGACCCGAAGACGTTGGCGCGAAGCGGAACTCCACGACGTCGCCGTCCTGCATGACGTATTCCTTGCCTTCGATCCTGGCCTTGCCCGCCGACCGGGCCGCCGCGATCGAACCGGCGGCGACGAGGTCGTCGTACGACACGATCTCGGCCTTGATGAAGCCCTTCTGGAAGTCGGTGTGAATGACCCCAGCCGCCTCCGGCGCGGTGTCGCCCTTCCGGATCGTCCAGGCCCGCGACTCCTTGGGCCCGGCGGTCAGGTAGGTCTGCAGACCGAGCGTCTCGAACCCGACGCGGGCCAGCGTCGCGAGCCCTGACTCCGGCTGTCCGTACTCCGCGAGCAGCTCGGCCGCATCGGCCGCGTCCAGGCCGACCAACTCGGACTCGAGCTTCGCGCTGACGAACAGAGCCGGGGCCGGGGAGACCAGGGCGGCGAGCTTGTCGCGCAGGCCCTGATCCGCCAGATCCGTGTCGTCGACGTTGAACACATAGATGAACGGCTTGTCGGTCAGCAGGAACGACTCGCGCAGCGCCCCACGATCCAGCGATGGATCACTCGAGATCGGCCGGCCTTCGTCGAGTACGGCGCGGGCGGCCTGCACGGCGGCGAGCTCGGCCCGCTTCTCCGGCTTCATCCGCGCATCGCGCTGGAGCCGCTGCAGCCGGGTGTCGATCGTCTGCAGGTCCGCGAGAACCAGCTCGGTGTTGATCGTGGCGATGTCATCGGCCGGCTCGATCCGGCCGTCTACGTGCGTGACGTCGGGATCGGCGAAGGCACGGACCACCTGACAGATGGCGTCGGCCTCGCGGATGTGCGACAGGAACTTGTTGCCGAGGCCCTGGCCCTCGCTTGCCCCGCGCACGATCCCCGCGATGTCGACGAAGGTGACCGTTGCCGGCACGATCTTGGCGCTGTCGAACATCTTGCCGAGGACGTCGAGCCGCGCGTCTGGCACGTTGACGACGCCGACGTTGGGGTCGATCGTCGCGAACGGGTAGTTCGCCGCCAGCACGTCGTTCTCGGTCAACGCGTTGAACAGCGTCGACTTCCCGACGTTCGGCAGCCCGACGATTCCGATGGAGAGACCCACACCTCCATTGTCAGGCACGACCAGCCCGCCAACTTCCGGTGATCATGAGCGCTAATTCGCGACACGCCGTGTGAGTTGAATTAGCGCTCATGATCACCTGGGGTTGGGGGCGCGTCGGTCGGGGAAATTGTCCGATCCTCGCGCCACGATTCGGACATGACGCTTGCAGTGGCCATCGTCGCGATCGCGGCGCTCTTCCTGGGCTTCGGCATCGGCGCCCAGGTGGCGCGAACTCGAGGTGCACGACTTGTCGAGGGCGCTCACGCTGAGCGTGACGCGGCGATGTCCGACCGCGAACAGCTCCGCGGCGAGCTCATCTCAGCTGGAACCGAACGCGACCGAGCACTCGCCGAACGCGCCGAGCTTCGGGCGGAGCGCGACGCGGCGGCGGAGCGCGCCGGCCGGGCCGAGCAACAGGTCGCCGCGACCGGCGCCCGCCTGCAGGCCCTCACCGAGGCCGAGGCGCAGCTCAAGGACGCCTTCGCCCGGATGTCCAACGAAGCGCTGCAGGCCAATCGGCAGCAGTTCCTCGACCTCGCCGACGACCGGTTCCGCCAGGCTGGCCTTCCGCTGACCCAGACGCTTGGCAAGGTCGAAGCCCAGCTGCGCGAGATCGAGCAGAAACGCGAAGGTGCGCAGGCGGCACTCAACCAGCAGATCCAGTTCGTGCGCTCGACCGGGGAGCAGCTCCGGACCGAGACCGCGGCCCTGGTGAGCGCTCTGCGTAAACCGCAGGCCCGTGGTCAGTGGGGCGAGCTGACGCTGCGCCGTTGCCTCGACCACGCCGGGATGCTCGACCGCTGCGACTTCGTCGAGCAGGGCTCGGTGTCCACCTCCGAGGGGATGCTGCGGCCCGACCTCGTCGTGAAGCTCGTCGGCGACAAGAACATCGTGGTCGACGCGAAGGTCACGCTCGCCGCCTTCCTCGACGCCCACGAAGCGGCCGACGACACCATGCGCGAGGAGCGGCTCGCTGCACACGCAAAGCACCTGCGACAGCACGTCGACTCCCTCGCCGCCAAGGCGTACTGGGAGCACCTGTCCCCGACCCCCGAGTTCGTCATCCTGTTCGTGCCGGGCGACGCGTTCCTCGCGGCCGCCCTCGACCGCGACGCGACGCTGCTGGAGGACGCGTTCCGCAAGCGGGTCCACATCGCGACGCCCACCACGCTGATCTCGGTGCTGCGCGCCGTGGCCTACGCGTGGCAGCAGCAGGCGCTCGCCGACAACGCCCGCGACGTCTTCGAGCTCGGCCGCGAGCTCTACAAGCGCCTCGGCACGATGGGCGGTCACGTCGATCGACTCGGTCGCTCGTTGACCAGCGCGGTCGACCACTACAACAAGACTGTCGGCTCGCTCGAGTCGCAGGTGATGTCGACCGCACGCAAGCTCAACGAGATGAACGTGACGGATGATGAGCTCAAGGAGCTGGCCGGGCTGGAGGACACGGTCCGCCCGCTCAGCAAGTCCGAGCTCATCGCCTCTGCCGAAGCGGCCGCCGCCTTGGTCGCCATCCCTGGCCTCGATGACGAACGTCGGATCGAGGACTACGGGATCAATGTCCGAAACGAGGCGGAACATGACCGTCGTACCGGTTCTTGATATCTGATCCAGACCGTCAGGCGGTCAACCGGCGGCGCTGTGAGCCGATAATTCCGTCGTGGACGACTGGGGTCAGAGCGCGCGACCGGATCGATCGCTCGGCATCGCTCCGCCGTCGTACGCCGACTACGCCTCCCGGCCCTCCATCGAGGGGCGCGACGCGCTTCGCTACGCGCTGTCGGAACTCGAGCCCAAGAAGAAGAACGACAAGAAGCGGCGGTTCCACTGGCCGAAGTGGCTGACCTGGAAGCGCACGGTTGCGCTGGTCATCATCGACCTGGTCGCTGCCCACTACGCGTGGGGCTGGCTGATGACCGTGAACGAGGACGACGTCACCAAGGCCCTGAAGCACACGATGAGCGACGCGGCACACCACAACTGGAGCGGCGTCTACGACTCGCTGTGCAAGAGCGACCGGGCCCAAGTGGACGAGGCCGACCTGGCGACTGCGGGAAACGCCGCGCTGGCTCAGCTCGGTCTAGGGCTCGACCACGCGACGGTGACATCGATCAACAAGGTCGACCAGTCCATCGGGCCGATCGCGACAGCGGACGCCGCCCAGGTTCACGGCGAGCTGATCCCGGTTACCGGCGACCCGCAGCCGTACTCAGTCGTACTTGTGCACGAGATCCCCGGCGGGTGGAAGGTGTGCATGTCAGCGGGTGGCTTCAGCATGCTCGGCTACACCGAGCCGCTCGGTTCGTCGAGCTTTACGCCGTAGCCGCCCTACCGGGTTTGCGAAGCTCGCGCGGCAGCGCGAACACGAGTCGCTCCTCGGCGGCAGTCACCTCGTCGACGTCGTCGTAGCCGCGTTCAGCGAGCCACGCGAGCACATCTGCGACGAGGGCCTCCGGGACCGAGGCACCACTCGTGACGCCGACCGTCGAAACCCCCTCGAGCCAGGTCGGGTCGATGTGGCCGACGTCATCGACGAGGTACGACGCGCCAGCACCGGCGTCGAGCGCGACCTCCACGAGACGCACGGAGTTCGACGAGTTCGTCGACCCGACGACGAGGACGAGGTCGGAGTCGGCGGCGATCTGCTTGACCGCGGTCTGCCGGTTCTGCGTCGCGTAACAGATGTCGTCGCTCGGGGGGTCGATCAACGCGGGGAACCGCCGGCGAAGCGCAGCCACCGTCGCGAGGGTCTCGTCGACCGACAGCGTCGTCTGCGACAGCCAGGCGACGCGTTCCGGGTCCCGCACCTCGATCGTGTCGACGGCGTCCGGGCCGGACACCAGATGCGTGCGGTCGGGAGCCTCGCCGGTTGTCCCGATGACCTCTTCGTGGCCTTCGTGTCCGATCAGCAGGATGTCGACATCTTCGCGGGAGAATCGGCGGGCCTCACCGTGCACCTTGGTGACGAGCGGGCAGGTCGCGTCGATCGTGTGGAGGTTGCGCTGCGCAGCCTCGTCATGAACTGACGGCGCGACCCCGTGCGCGCTGAAGACGACCACGGCGCCCTCAGGCACCTCGTCGGTCTCGTCGACGAACACCGCGCCTCGCGCTTCGAGTCCGGCGACCACGTGGGAGTTGTGGACGATCTGCTTGCGGACGTAGACGGGCGCGCCGTGCTGTTCGAGCGCCCGCTCCACGGTCTGCACCGCACGGTCGACCCCAGCGCAGTAGCCCCGCGGCGCTGCCAACAGCACCCGGCGCCGCGCTTGTCCCGTCATGGATCCATCGTAGGTTGAGCGCCATGGCCCTCGAGTCGAGCGCGGAGTCGCCGGTCCCGGTGCGGACGGTGGCCAAGGGCCTCACGGACTGGATCGGCCGACTGGGCCGGGTCTGGGTCGAAGGCCAGGTCACAGAGCTCACTCGCCGGCCGGGCCAGGCGACCGCGTTCCTCGTGCTGCGCGACACCGCCGTTGAGATGTCGCTTCGGGTGAGCTGCCGAGGCCGCATGCTCGACGACCTCGACCCACCGCTGAGCGAAGGCTCCCGCATCGTCGTGTGGGGCAAGCCGGAGTACTGGGCCGCACGCGGGTCGCTCACGTTCGCTGCTGCGGAGATCCGACCGGTCGGCGTCGGCGCCCTCCTCGCGCGAATCGAAGCATTGCGTGCCGTCCTCGCGGCAGAGGGGTTGTTTGCCGCAGACCGCAAGCGTCCACTTCCCTTCCTGCCGCGCCGCGTCGGACTGATCACTGGGCGGGCGAGCGCGGCCGAGCGGGACGTCGTCGAGAACGCGCGGCGCCGCTGGCCATCCGTCGAGTTCCGGACCGAAGCCGTCGCCGTACAAGGCACGTACGCCGTCACCGAGATTCTCGAGGCGCTCGCGCGACTCGAGGCCGATCCGGAGATCGACGTGATCGTGATCGCGCGCGGTGGCGGGTCGATGGAAGACCTGCTGCCCTTCTCGGACGAGGCGCTCGTCCGGGCGGTCGCCGCCGGGTTCACGCCTGTCGTTTCCGCTGTCGGCCATGAGACCGACGTGCCGCTGCTCGACCACGTTGCCGACCGTCGCGCGTCAACTCCGACTGACGCCGCGAAGCTGATCGTTCCCGACCATGCGGAGGAGTCCGATCGGATCCGCACCGCACTGGCGCGTGCACGGCGATGCGTCGTGCACTTGCTGGAGTCCGAGCAGCACCGGATCGACGCCCTTCTCAGCAGACCGTCGATCGGCGATCCGTACGGCGTCGTGGCCGCCTGGGGCGGCATCGTCGACGAGCTCCGGAAGCGAGCCGACCGCGCCGCGTTGTCGCTGCTCACCCATCACGAGGCGGAGCTCACGGGACTGCGCGCGCAGGTGATGGCGCTGTCGCCGCAGGCGACCTTGGACCGGGGATACGCCGTCGTGCAGCGATCCGACGGCAGCATCGTGCGCGACGCCGCAGCGATTTCCGAGGGGGAGCCGCTCACGGCACGCGTGGCGACCGGGACACTTCACATCGTGACCGAGGCCGCACGGTGAGCGACGAGAAGCCGCTCAGCTACGAACAAGCGCGCGACGAGCTGGCCGATGTCGTGCGCAAGCTCGAAGCGGGAGGCAGCACGCTCGAGGAATCGCTCGCGCTGTGGGAGCGCGGTGAGGAGCTCGCCAAGATCTGCCGCGAACGGCTCGACGGTGCGAAAGCTCGCCTGGACGCGGCCCGCCCGTCAGAGGGCTAGACGCGTAGCGCATCGGCGAGCTGTTGCAGCTCCGCCGTGGAGGCGCTACCGGTCACGAGGATCGTCAGCTTTCCCACCATGGTGCGCACCGACCGGTCACCACGCCGCGCCGCCCCCGCCGTCACCTGGCCGGTGTTGCTCTCGTACAACGCGGCGTATTTCTTGGTCGGCGACACCCACCCGATGTATAGCGTCGCGGTCGACCCCTTGTGAGTCAGCCTGGCCGAGTTGGCGTACCAGCCATCGGGTAGGCCGGCCGGAGTCGCGGCTGTCAGTCCGGTGACCTGCCGAAAGCCGCGCGTGTAGTCCGTGTACGACGTGGGTTGCACGCGCTGGGAGTTGCTCGGGTGCAACAGGCCAGGAACGAAGATCAGGGTCACCGCCACGATGACCGCCATCAGGCCGAGCGAGCGAACCATGTCGAGGAGGGTCGCCGACGCGCGCTTCGGGCCCCCGACGTCGCCACCACTCACGGGACCAGTCTCGGGCATCCGACGGCGATGTCCGAAAACCGCCAGAGTCGCTGCGCCACGCAAGGCACGATAGAGACATGCACGCAGACCCGGATCGCTGCTACAGAGCAGTTGCCAGCCGCGACGCGCGCTTCGACGGCCGGTTCGTCACGGCGGTGACGACCACCGGCATCTATTGTCGGCCGTCTTGCCCGGCGCAGACGCCGAAGCGCGAGAACGTGCGCTTCTATCCGTGCGCCGCGGCTGCGGTCGCCGCCGGCTTCCGGGCGTGCAAGCGTTGCCGACCCGAAGCGGCCCCCGGATCGCGCGAGTGGGACGCCCGCGGCGATCTGGCCGCTCGGGCGTTGCGCGCGATCGCAGCCGGAGCCCTCGACGGAGCCGGGACGGACGGCACCGGGGTCCCCGCGTTGGCACGATCGCTCCACGTCAGCGAACGCCACCTGCATCGTGTCCTCGTCGCGGAAGTGGGCGTGGGACCGCTCGCGTTGGCACGCACCAGGCGCGCCCAGACCGCGCGGGTCCTGCTCGACGCGACACAGCTGCCGATCAGCGACGTAGCCTTCGCAGCCGGCTTCGCCAGCCTTCGACAGTTCAACGACACGATGCGCGATCACTTCGGGGTGGCGCCCCGGGAGCTTCGCCGCCGGCCGGCGCGCGAAGTCCCGGGCACCGGCGCGTTGACCCTGCGACTCGGTGTCCGCCAGCCCTTCGCGGCGGACGCACTCCGCGACTGGCTCAGCCGCCACCTCGTCGCCGGTCTCGAGGAGATCGACGGCTCGGAGTACCGCCGGGTGCTCGGCAGTGGCGGCGTAGCGACGCTCCGACTGGATGCGGACGGCGTGACGCTGACAACGGCGGTCGATGACGTCCGCGCCCTTCCCGACGCAGTCACCCGCTGTCGTCGGCTGGTCGATGCGGATGCGGACCCGGCCGCGGTCGATGAGGTGCTCGGCCGCGACGCGCTGCTCGGGCCGATGGTCCGAGCTCGTCCCGGGCTGCGCGTGCCAGGTGCCACCGACGGCTTCGAGCTCTTGGTCCGCACGATCGTCGCGCAGCAGGTGTCGTTGCGTGCCGCCCACACGTTCGCGGCGCGACTCGTCACGGCGTATGGAAAGCCGCTCGATGCCCCGGTTGGAACCCTCACGCACCGTTTCCCGACCTCAGAAGCGCTTGCCGACGCCTCCTACGACGGGGTCGGTTTGACCGCCGCTCGGGGCGCGTCGCTTCGCGCCGCCGCGGCCGCCCACGCCCGCGGCGAGCTCGTCCTGGACCCGGGCGCGGATCGCGACGAGACCCGCCGCCAGCTGCTCGCGTTGCCGGGGGTCGGGCCCTGGACAGCGGAGTACGTCGCGATGCGCGCCCTGGGTGACCCTGACGCCTATCCCGCCAGTGATCTCGTGTTGCGGCGGCGCGCCGAGGCGACCCGTGCTGCTCGATGGAGCCCATGGCGCGCGTACGGGGCAATGCATCTCTGGACCGACTTCCTGCTCACATCGGAGGCAGCGCGATGACGCTCGACGCGACCACCCTGATCACACCCACCGGCTCGCTCGCGATCCTGGCGCGCGACGGTGTCGTCGTCGCGGCCGGCTTCGCGACGATCGAGGAGATGGCGGCACGGGTTGACGACGGCACGCCGAGGCGACGCCGCGACCTCGGGCCGGTCACGCGCGCCCTGTCGGCGTACTTCGATGGCGACCTCGCCGCGATGGACGACGTCGCTGTCGACCAGCCCGGCGGCGACTTCTTCCAAGCGGCATGGAAGGTGATGCGCGAAGTGCCCGCCGGCGAGACCATCACCTATACCGAGCTCGCCGAACGGGTCGGCCGGCCGCGCGCGGTCCGCGCTGCCGGAAGTGCCTGCGCCCGCAACCGGATCGCGCCGATCATCCCCTGCCACCGGATCCTGCGAGCCGACGGCAACGTCGGCGGCTACTACTACGGCTTGACCGCGAAGTCCTGGCTGCTCGATCACGAGCGCCAGCACGCCAAGGCATAAGCACCGGGGCCGAGCCGGGTAGGAAGGTGTCGTGGAGTTCGCGGAGGTTCTGAGCCGGCGCCGGATGGTGCGCCACTTCGACGACCGGCCGATCGATCCGGAGGTGGTCGAACGGGTCGTCAACGCGGGCCTGCGCGCGCCATCAGCCGGCTTCTCGCAGGGCTACGCCGTCCTGCTGCTCACCGACGCCGATGACCGCGCCCGGTTCTGGGCAGCTACGGAGGCTCCACAGGAGACGGCCAGTTGGCCCGCCGAGACCCGCGCCGGCGTGATGCGCGCGCCGGCGATCGTCGTGACATTGTCCTGCAAACGCGCCTACCTGGATCGGTACGCGCTGCCCGACAAGGGCTGGACGGATCGCGACGAGCGTCGATGGCCGGTGCCCTACTGGCACATCGACACGGGCATGGTCGCTCTCCTGATGCTGCTGCAAGCTGTCGACGAGGGGCTGGGTGCGCTGTTCATGGGCATGGCACCCGAGACGATCCCGTCGTTCCGGGCTGCGTTCGACGTTCCTGAGGACCACGACGTCGTGGGCGTCGTCTGCTTCGGCCATGAGGCGGCAGACGCACCGCGACGAGACCTCCGATCGCGGCGCCGCGAGACCGCGGCCGTCGTCCATCGAGGACACTGGTAGGAGCGGCACCGCCTAGAGCGAGTCAGCCGGCCTTCCGATCCGGCCGAGCAGCTCGACGAACTCTCCCGCGAGTCGGACTGCCGTCTCTTCGCTTTCCTGAACCGCGACCTCGCGGCCGGCCTCAGCGACGACGCTGGTGAGTACGACGACCAATGTCTCGCCGAGCGGCTCGTCGTTGGTGTTGAGCAACACCGCATTGACTCTCACCCACTCGCGGTAGCGGCGCCGGGCGATCAGCTCGAAGCCGGGCGGCCCACCGCCGTCCAGAAATACCCGCGCTAAGTCGCGTTCCTCCCAGCAACCGAGCAAATAGGCCTTCGCGCCGACCAGCCAGAGCTGCATCGAGTCCTGAAGCCCGTTGGACCGAGCTTCGCGAACCGCGTCGGCGGCTCGCTGCTCCTGCCGGATCTGGTAGTCCTCGAACAGCGCGAGGTACAGATCGGCCTTGCCTCCGAAGTGGTGGTAGAGGCTGCCGACACTCGCACCGGCGCGGGCCACGACATCCGTGATGTTTGCATCGGCGAATCCACCGGCAGCGAACGCATCCCTGGCTGCGGCCAGCAGCGCTGCCCGCGTCGCGCGCGCTCGTCCGGTGCCCCGATCGGCAGTGCCCCGGGCAGTCGTCACCTACGTCCTCCTCCCCGCCGAACCACCCAGTGCTTGGGTAGCCGGCTCGGCCGGCTGCTGCACACTGTGCCAGCCCGTCGACCGCGGAGGCATGGCAGGATCGGACTATGAGCGAACGCCCCGACCGCAATCTCGCGCTCGAGCTCGTCCGCGTCACCGAGGCAGCGGCGATGGCTGCGGGACGGTGGGTGGGCAGAGGCGACAAGAACGGTGCCGACCAAGCGGCCGTCAACGCGATGCGCCAACTGGTCTCGACGGTCTCGATGGCCGGCGTCGTCGTCATCGGTGAGGGCGAGAAGGACGAAGCGCCGATGCTCTACAACGGCGAGAGCGTAGGGGACGGCAGCGGTCCGGAATGTGACGTCGCAGTCGACCCCATCGACGGCACGACGCTCACCGCGAAGGGCATGAGCAACGCGATCGCCGTCATGGCGGTGGCGGACCGTGGCGCGATGTATGACCCGTCCGCCGTCTTCTACATGCAGAAGCTGGTCACCGGACCTGCGGCCGCGAGCCTCGTCGACATCGACGCCCCTGTCGAGCACAACATCAACGCGATCGCGAAGGCGAAGGGCGCGTCGGCTGAGGACGTCACTGTGATCATCCTCGACCGTCCCCGCCACGACGACCTCGTCAAAGAGATTCGCGAAGCCGGCGCTCGGATCAAGTTCATCAGCGATGGTGATGTCGCCGGCGCGATCATGGCCGTGCGGGAGGGCGCCGGTGCGGACCTGTTGCTCGGCATCGGCGGCACACCCGAAGGCATCATCGCCGCCTGCGCCGTCAAGTGCCTGGGTGGTGTCATCCTCGGCAAGCTGTGGCCGCGCGATGAAGCGGAACGACAGCGCGCTCTCGACGCCGGCCACGACCTCGACCAGGTGCTCGGCACGGACGATCTCGTCAGAGGCGACAACGTCTTCTTCGTCGCCACGGGAGTAACGGACGGAGAGCTTCTCGAAGGAGTCCGATACCGCGCCGGCGGAGCTACGACGCACTCGCTGGTGATGCGCTCGAAGAGTGGAACGATTCGCTCGATCCACAGCGACCATCAGCTCACGAAGCTGCGCCAGTACAGCGCCATCGATTTCGAACGGCACTAGCTGGCGTCGGGCACCTTGGAATGAGCCTCCGAGGCAGTCCCGCCGAGGATCGCGACACATTCGACCACCGCAGCCGCCGTCCTCGGCATCGAGACGCCGACGTCGACGCCCCAGCTCTCGTTGAACAACCAATGGTTGTCCGGGTCGTTCACCCGAGCGATCACGCGCGGGACTCCGAACTCGGTCTTCGACAACAACGAGAAGACCAGGTTGGCCTTGTCATCGCCAGTCGTCGCGACGACCACGTCGCAGCTGCCGATGCTCGCAGCTTCGAGCGTGTGCAACTCGCAGGCGTCACCCCACATCCAGTCGACCTCAGGGACGCGTTCGGGTAGATAGCTCTCCTTGCTCGACTCGATCAGCAGAACGCCATGACCCATCACGAACAGGTCATGTGCGATCGAGCGGCCGACCACGCCGGCACCCGCGATGGCGATTCGCATATCTGCTCTTTCGATCGGTGCAGCACCTCTAGACTGCCACCTGAGCGGAGGGTTCGTGAGCCTGCAGCATCTGTACCTGGCGCTGTTGGCCGGCGGCCTGGTCGTTCTGGTCAGCGTCGTCGCGACGCGGGTGGCGGACCGGATCGGGTTACCCAGCCTGCTGCTGTTCCTGGGGCTCGGGGTCCTCCTCGGCGAAGACGCGATCGGCATCCAGTTCGACGACGCTCGACTCGCCCAGTCGCTGGGCACGGCCGCGCTAGCGGTCATCCTGATCGAGGGCGGTCTGACTACTCGGTGGGCTGATATCCGGCGCTCGGTGGCGCCCGCGTCGGTTCTCGCGTCGCTGGGCGTCGCCATCAGCATGGCGGTCACCGCGGTCGGGGCACACCTGTTGGTCGACCTGAGCTGGCAGCTCTCCCTGCTCGTCGGCGCGACCGTGTCCTCGACGGATGCAGCGGCGGTCTTCTCCGTGCTGCGAGTCCTGCCGATCGTCAAGCGGACTGCAGGTCTGCTGGAAGCCGAGTCCGGACTGAACGATGCCCCGTCCGTGATCCTCGTGCTCGTCCTGAGCGAGACGCCGTTCCATCTCGATGCCGCATCGTTGATCTGGCATCTCGGGTACGAGCTCGCCGCCGGTGCGATCATCGGGCTGGTCGTCGCGCGACTCGGTGCACTCGCACTCCCCCGCTTGGCCTTGCCGGCGTCGGGCTTGTACCCGCTGGCCACCTTCGCGTTGTGTGTTGTCGCGTTCGCGGCGGCGGGTGCTGCACAGGCAAGCGGCTTTCTCGCGGCGTATCTCGCGGCACTCGTGCTCGCGAACTCCGGCCTGCCGCACCGCGCCGCTACCCGATCATTCGCGGAGGGCCTCGCCCAACTCGCCCAGATCGGATTGTTCGTCCTGCTCGGCCTGCTCGTGACGCCGAGCCAGCTGCCGGGCCAGATCGTGCCCGCCGTGGTGATCGGCCTAGTGCTGCTGCTGGTCGCGCGACCGCTGAGCGTGCTGATCAGCCTGCTGCCCTTCCGCGTCCCGATCCGGGAGCAGGCGTTCATCTCGTGGGCGGGGCTTCGCGGCGCTGTCCCGATCGTGCTCACGACCTTCGCGATGGTGAGCGACGTCCCGGACAGCGACCGGCTGTTGAACATCGTGTTCCTGCTCGTCGCCATCTACACGTTGATCCAGGGGCCAAGCCTCGCGCCCCTCGCGAGGACGCTGAACCTGAGCCCGAAGGAGGCAGCTCGGGAGATCGTCGTGGAGTCAGCGCCCCTCGACGTGCTGGACGCCGAGCTGCTCGCGATGACGATTCCACAGGGGTCGAAGCTGAACTCGGTCTCGATCCTCGAGCTTCGGCTACCCAAGCCCAGCATCATCACGATGATCATTCGCGACGGCCAGACGTTCGTGCCCGCGTCAGACACCCAGATCCGCGCCGGCGACGAGCTCCTGATCGTGACGACCCGAACCCTGCGCGACACCACCGAGCGGCGACTTCGCGCCGTACATCGCGCCGGTCCACTCGCACACTGGCTCGGCGAGACGGGGCGGCACCGGTAACCGGCAGCGGCAAGAGCGACCCCGCATCTCGGCGCCACTGCCTCGCGAGACAATGTGGCCATGGCAGAGGAAGAGTTTCGAATCGAGCACGACTCCATGGGCGACGTGCGCGTACCCAAGAACGCGCTGTGGCGCGCGCAGACCCAACGAGCGGTTGAGAACTTCCCGCTGTCGGGAGTGACGATCGACCCCGCACTGATCAGCGCTCTCGGCGAGATCAAGTCGGCGTGCGCGGTGGCGAATGCCGAGCTCGACGTGCTCGACAAGGACATCGCCGGCGCTATCGCAGCGGCTGCGAACGCGGTTGCCGAGGGCGCGCACAACGACGCCTTTCCGATCGACGTGTACCAAACCGGGTCGGGCACCTCGAGCAACATGAACGCGAACGAGGTCATCGCGACGCTCGCCAGCCGATCCCTCGGGCGGGACGTGCACCCGAACGACCACGTCAACGCGTCTCAGTCGTCCAACGACGTCTTCCCGTCTGCGATTCACATCGCGGCGACACGCTCGATCGTCCAGGATCTGATCCCGGCACTTCGGCACCTCGACGCCGCGTTGTCGCGAAAGGCCACCGAATGGGCCGACGTGGTCAAGAGCGGCCGCACCCACCTCATGGACGCGACTCCGGTGACGCTCGGTCAGGAGTTCGGGGGCTACGCAGCCGCGGTCAGGTACGGCGTCGAGCGCGTCGAAGCGTCGCTTCCGCGCATTGCAGAGCTTCCACTCGGCGGTACCGCCGTCGGAACCGGCATCAACACGCCCGCCGGGTTCGCCCAGCGCGTCATCGGGGTGCTCGCCGGCAAGCTCGACCTCCCGTTCACCGAGGCCCGCGACCACTTCGAGGCGCAGGGTGCTCGCGACGCGTTGATCGAGGCGAGTGGCCAGCTCCGCACGATCGCGGCCGGGCTCTACAAGCTGGCGAACGACCTTCGCTGGATGTCGTCTGGGCCGCGCGCCGGCCTCGGCGAAATCCACCTGCCCGACCTGCAGCCGGGCTCATCGATCATGCCGGGCAAGGTCAACCCGGTCATTCCCGAAGCGGTGTGCCAGATCGTCGCTCAGGTCATGGGCAATGACGCGGCCGTCGCGTTCGGCGGCGCTGCGGGCAACCTCGAGCTCAACGTCATGCTGCCGGTGATCGCACGCAACCTGTTGGAGTCGATCCGTCTGATTGCGAACTGCTCGCGTCTGCTCGCCGACCGGTGCATCGACGGCACGACGGCGGACGTCGACCGCTGCAAGGCGTACGCCGAGTCCTCGCCATCGATCGTCACGCCCCTCAACCGCTACATCGGGTACGAGAACGCGGCCAAAGCCGCGAAGAAGGCGCTGACCGACGGCACAACAGTGCGACAGGCGGTCGTCGATCTGGGCTTTGTCGGCGACGGTGAAGGCAAGGTCACCGAGTCCCAGCTCGACGAGGCTCTCGACGTACTGGCGATGGCCTACCCACACGGCCGCTAGCTGCCGAGATCCTCGAGCATCTCCGTCACGAGGGCAGCGATCGGCGACCGCTCCGACCGGACCAACGTCACGTGGGCGAACAGCGGATGCCCCTTGAGCGCTTCGATGACGGCAGCAACTCCGTCGTGTCGGCCGACCCTGAGGTTGTCGCGTTGCGCAACGTCATGGGTCAGCACGACGCGAGAGTTCTGGCCGATGCGCGACAGGACGGTCAGCAGCACGCCGCGCTCGAGCGACTGAGCCTCGTCGACGATGACGAACGCGTCGTGCAGGCTTCGCCCGCGGATGTGCGTGAGCGGCAGCACCTCGAGCATGTCGCGATGGATGACCTCGTCGATGACGTGCTCCGGCACGAGGGCACCCAACGTGTCGAACACGGCCTGCGCCCAAGGCGTCATCTTCTCGGCCTCGTTGCCGGGTAGGTAGCCGAGGTCCTGTCCGCCCACCGCGTAGAGCGGACGAAAGACCACGACCTTCTTGTGGAGCCGCTTCTCGAGCACCGCGTCGAGCCCGGCGCACAACGCGAGCGCGGACTTGCCGGTTCCGGCGCGGCCGCCCATGGACACGATCCCGATCTCCGGGTCCATCAGCAGGTCGAGTGCGATCCGCTGCTCCGCGCTACGGCCATGGATGCCGAACGCGTCGCGATCGCCGCGAACCAGTCGCAACGACTTGTCGGGCGCAACCCTCGCCAATGCACTGCCGCGCTCCGACAAGAGCACAACGCCGGTGTGGCAGGGAAGATCACGGGCTGCGGCGACGTCAAGCGTCTCCTCGGCGTACAGCGCGTCGATGTCGTCGCCGGCGACGTCGAGCTCGGTCATGCCGGTCCAGCCCGATTCGACCTGCTCGGCGAGATATTCCTGCACCGCGATGCCGATGCTCGCGGCCTTGATCCGCATCGGGGTGTCCTTGCTGACCAGGACGACGTCGGTCCCGTCATGGGCAAGGTTGCACGCCACCGTCAGGATGCGAGCGTCATTGCCGCCTTGCCGATAGCCCAGTGGCAGCACGCTGGGATCGCTGTGGTTGAGCTCGACGCGCAACGTGCCGCCGAGATCGTTGACCGGAATCGGCTGGTCGAGCCGACCGTGATGGGCGCGCAAGTCGTCGAGCAGCCGAAGCGACTGTCGAGCGAACCATCCCAGCTCGGGATGGTTGCGCTTCGCCTCGAGCTCAGCGATCACGACGACTGGCAGGACCACTTCATGCTCGGCGAAGCGGCCGAGCGCTGACGGATCGGCAAGCAGCACGCTCGTGTCGAGGACGAACGCGCGTTGACCGGCGGAGGATGCCGCCTTGCGTCGCTTCGTCGTGGTCCGGGCAGTGGGAGAAGCGGCGCTCGTCGCGGCTGGGGTCACGTGGCCTCCGGGAACCCGGTCGGCGGGCTGGCCGACCAACACCGCCGACGGTACGACCGCCGGGCGCGAGAGCGGGCTACGACACGCCCGACTGCGGGGAACCGCGGAGAAACCTGGAGCGCCTAGCGGCAGCCGGGCTCACGCGCCGTGGCGCCGCTCACGCTGGGCATAGGACCGCAGCGCGCGGAGGAAGTCGATCCGGCGGAAGTCGGGCCACAGTGCGTCGCAGAAGTAGAACTCCGAATGCGCGGTCTGCCACAACAGGAACCCGGACAGCCGCTGCTCGCCGGATGTACGGATGACAAGATCCGGGTCGGGCTGACCCTTCGTGTAGAGGTGGTCCGCGATGTGCTCGACGTCGAGGATGTCCGCCACCTCCTCGAGAGACGCCCCGCGGGACGCATGCTCCTGCAGCAGGCTCCGCACTGCATCGGTGATCTCGCGCCGGCCGCCGTACCCGATCGCGACATTGACGAGAAGGCCGGGCTTGTCGCGAGTGGCCTCGGCGGCCTCCTTGAGCACCCGGACCGTCGAGTCGGGCAGCAGGTCGAGCGCGCCGAGCGGGTGAACCCGCCATGGCTTGTCCGGCTCACTCAGGTGCCGGACGGTCTCCTCGATGATCGCCAGCAGCTGTGCGATCTCGGCGGCCGGGCGAGCGAGGTTGTCGTTCGACAACAGCCACAAGGTGACGACCTCGACCCCCGCCTCGCCGCACCAATCCAGCAGATCGCTGATTCGGTCGGCGCCGGCTTGGTGACCCCGCGCGACGTCCTCGGCACCGGCTTGGCGAGCCCACCGACGGTTGCCGTCGAGGATGACCCCCACGTGACGCGGGCCAGGAGCCCCGGCGAGGCTGGCAACCAAGCGGCGCTCATAGACGCCGTAGACGAGGTTGCGAACCTGCACAACCGAGAGGTTACGCCGAAACCGTACGCCGATCTCGTCCGTCTGATCGATGACACATGTCCACCACCCGACCCCTCGCCCATTCGATGAGCCGGCTCCGCCGGCACTGCCGATCTCTGACAAGGACCTCCAATGAGCAGTCTCAGCTCGCGCGCAGGCATCGTGACGATCGCCCTGCTTTCCGTCCTCACCGCCTCACTCGCAGTCGTCGTCGTGGTCGACTCGGGCGGCGGATCGGCGACGGCTTCGTCGTCGTCGGACCGCCGGACGATCTCGGTGAGCGGCTCGGGGACGGTGCAGGGCGTGCCCGACTCATTGAACGCCACGTTCCGGGTGCACGACCGCGCCGAGGAGGTCCAGGCGGCCCTTGACGCGACCGGACGGCACGTGAAGCAGGTGATCGCGGCGCTCCACCGTCAGGGCGTCGGGGCGCGCGACATGCAAACCGCTGACCTGTCGTTGGACACCTCGTACGACGAGCACGGCCGGCCTGACGGATACGAGGCTTCGGAAACGTTGGCGGTCCGGATCCATCCGATCGACGGCGTAGGCCGGGTGATCGCCACAGCCGCCACGGCCGCGGGCAACTCGGTCAGCATCGATGGGCTGTCCTTCGACATCACGAAGGACACCAAGCTCATCGAGGCGGCGCGCTCCAAGGCATTCGCCGAAGCGAAGGGCGCAGCCACCCAGAACGCGACGCTTGCCGGCGAGCAGCTTGGCCAGGTGATATCCGTCAAGGAGACCACCGAAGGGTCGAGCAGCCCGGCTCCACAGCCGTACTACGCCGCAGACGCGCTCCGCAACACCGCCAAGTCGATCGCGATCCGTCCCGGCCAGCAGCCGGTCACCGTACGGCTCGCGATCGTCTGGGAGCTCCAGTAGCGCGGCGTCTACTGCAGCCGCTGCTCCAGCGCGGCCAACTGGTCCCACAGCGGCTGGGGCGTGTGCGAGCCGAACCGCTCGTAGTGCGGGTGCACGAGTGAGGCCTCCTCACGCCAGGTCTCAGCGTCGACCGTCAACAGCAGATCGAGCTGGGCATCGGTGAGGTCGAGACCGTCGACGTCGAGGGAGTCCCGGGTAGGCACGCGGCCGATCGGAGTGTCGGCCGCACCTGCCGAGCCGTCGATACGGTCGCTGATCCACTTGAGGACGCGGCTGTTCTCGCCGAAGCCGGGCCAGACGAACTTCCCGTCAGCGTCCTTGCGGAACCAGTTGACGAAGTAGATCCGGGGCAGCTTGGTCGAGTCGGCCTTGGCCCCGATGGACAGCCAGTGGGCGAAGTAGTCGCCCATGTTGTAGCCGCAGAACGGCAGCATCGCGAACGGGTCCCGGCGCAGCTCGCCGACCTTGTTCTCAGCCGCCGCCGTGCCCTCTGAGGCGACGTTCGAGGCGAGGAAGACGCCGTGTTCCCAGTCGAAGGCCTCGGTGACCAGGGGCACGCTGCTGGCCCGACGCCCACCGAAGAGAATCGCGTCGATCGGCACACCAGCGGGGTCCTCCCACTCCGGCGCGATCGTCGGACATTGGGATGCGGGCGCGGTGAATCGGGCGTTGGGATGCGCGGCGGGCTCATCGGAGCCCGGTGTCCAGTCGCGACCCTTCCAGTCGATGAGGTGCGCGGGCGGCGTGTCGGTGAGCCCCTCCCACCAGACATCGCCGTCGTCGGTGAGCGCGACGTTGGTGAAGATGCAGTTGGCGTGCAGGGTGTCGATTGCGTTCTTGTTCGTCGACACTCCGGTGCCAGGAGCGACCCCGAAGAACCCGGCCTCGGGATTGATCGCGCGAAGCCGACCGTCCGCACCGAAGCGCATCCAGCAGATGTCGTCACCGACGGTCTCGGCCTTCCAGCCGGGCAGTGTCGGCTGCAGCATCGCAAGGTTCGTCTTGCCGCACGCGCTCGGGAACGCCGCCGCGACGTAACGCACCGTGCCTGCCGGCGAGGTGAGCTTGAGGATCAGCATGTGCTCGGCGAGCCAGCCCTCGTCGCGCGCCATGACGCTTGCGATCCGCAGCGCGTAGCACTTCTTGCCCAGCAGGGCGTTGCCGCCGTACCCGGAGCCGTACGACCAGATCTCCCGGCTTTCCGGGAAGTGGACGATGTACTTCTCCTCGTTGCACGGCCACGGCACGTCGGCCTGGCCCGGCTCGAGGGGCACACCGACGCTGTGCACCGCCGGGACGAAGAACCCGTCGGAGCCGAGAGAGTCGAGCGCGGCCTTGCCCATGCGAGTCATGATCTTCATCGAGATGACGACGTACGGCGAGTCGGTGATCTCGACGCCGAGAGCGGAGATCGGCGAGCCGACCGGTCCCATGCAGAAGGGGACGACGTACATCGTCCGGCCACGCATGCAGCCGGCGAACAATCCGTTGAGCGTCTCACGCATCTCGTCGGGCTCGACCCAGTTGTTGGTCGGGCCGGCGTCCGCTTCGCGGTTCGAGCAGATGAAGGTGCGGCTCTCGACGCGTGCGACGTCCTTCGGGTCCGACCTGGCGTAGAAGGAGTTCGGCCGCAACTGGGGGTTGAGCTGGACGAGAGTGCCGGCGTCCACGAGCTCGCGGGTGAGTCGGTCCCACTCTTCTTCCGAGCCGTCGCACCACATGACCCGGTCAGGCGTGGTGAGGGCTGCGGTGTCACGCACCCATTGGACGAGCCCCCCGTGGGTGGTCGGGGCCTCGTCGAGGCCCGGGATCGACGGGGCGATCGTCATGCACGTCTCCTACCGGTTGCCCATGTGCTGTGCCCGGGGAAGGTGCTCGCAGTTTCGCGGCACGGTCACGCAAAGGTGGGAAGCCCCAAGCATAACGCGCGTTCTGTATGCCCGCTATGGCCCACCCGGACACCCGCGCCGGGCTAGCCGGTTGCCGCCGACGGCCCCGCCTCGCGAAGCCGCTCGACGTCGCGCAGTGCGGCGCGCAGCTCAGCCAGCCAGTCTCCGGTGTGCTCGCGCACGAGCCGCACGCACCAGACCAGCGCGTCGGAACGGGACCGTGCGACACCGGCGTCGACGAGGGTGTCGAGGACAGATCGCTCCGGCTGGCGCAGCCGTGTCATCACCGGTGTCGAGAGGGTCGTGAACAGGGCCTTGCAATCGCCGCACTGCACTCCCCAGCTGATCTTGCGGCCGAACCGCGCCTCGGCCTCCCGCGCGATCCGGACCCGCTGTTCACGGGTGTCCTCGCGAAAGCGCGCGACCCGCCCGGCAACACCACTGGCCGTTGCGGCTTCGCCGCCGTCGACGGGCACCTCGGGCGCTGCGATCGGCAGCACGACGACGATCTCGTCCCGGTCGACGGTCACGGCGGGCTCGCCCGCCAGCCACTCCGAAGGCAACCGGCCGGTGAACCACGCAGCAATCTCCGCCATCACGACCTCCACGCTCGCTCCGATGCACTGATTACATCCTTACAATGCAACGGCGTCGAGCGGTCTGGACTACGCCGAGAGCGAACTCGCCTTCACTCGCTCGGCGAGCACGACCGGGTCCGCCACCGGAGCGTCGCAGACGAAGCCGCGACACACGTACGCCGCGCCCGATGGCCGCCCGTCGAGCAGCGGCGACTCGCCCCCGGTCACGACGACGGCACCCGGTGACGTCGTACGCCGCGCGATCGCGGCGAGCGGGTCCGAGCCGACGACGGCAATCTCGAGCGGGCCGGCGAGCACCGCCTCCGCCACCGCCGCAGCGGCGCCGGCAAAGCGCGGGAAGCGCTCCACGAGGTCGGCGGCGAGGGCGACAACCCGGTCCGCCGCCTCGCGATGCGCGGCGTTTCCGGTCAGCGCCGCGCTGGCGAGCAGCGCAGCCGCGATCGACGACGTACCGGAGGGGGTTGCCCCATCGGTCGGATCGCGTGGTCGCCGTACGAGCTGCTCGGCGTCGTCCGCCGTGTCGAAGAAGCCGCCCTCGCCGTCGCCGAAGTGGGTCAGGGCGACGTCGATGAGCTGCTGGGCGACGTCGAGCCATCGGCGCACGCCCGTCACCTGATGCAGCACGAGGAGGCCCTCCGCGACGCAGCCATAGTCGTCGAGCACGCCCACCGGGGCCCCGACGACGCCGTCTCGAGAAGCGCGCCGCAATCGTCCGTCCACGATGTGCCGATCGACGATCAGGTCGGCGCACCTGATCGCCGCGGCCACGAAGTCGTCGCGGTCGAGCAGCACCCCGCACTCTGCGAGCGCTGAGATCGCGAGGCCGTTCCACGCCGCTACGACCTTGTCGTCGCGGCCCGGACGCACCCGGCGCGACCGCAGCCCGAGCAGTCTCGCGCGCTCATCCGCATACGCCGCCGGATCGGCCGGATCGCGCAACAGCTGCAGCACCGATCGGCCGTGCTCGAACGTGCCGCCAGGCGACACGGTGAAGATCTCCGCCGCGCGAGGCCCGACCTCTTCCGGCGTCCAGACGTAGAACTTGCCTTCCTCGCCCTCGCTGTCGGCATCTAACGACGACGCCAGACCACCCTGTGCGGTCGCAAGCTCGGCCAGCATCCAGTCACAGGTCTCGGCCGCGACCCGTCGAGCCAGCGGGGAGCCCGTCTGTCGCCACCAGTGCAGGTAGACCCGCGCCAGCAGCGCGTTGTCATACAGCATCTTCTCGAAGTGCGGCACCACCCACCCGGCGTCGACCGAGTACCGCGCGAAGCCGCCGGCGAGCTGGTCGTACATGCCGCCGCGAGCCATCGTTTCGCACGTGATCGTCACGATCTCGAGGCTCCGGGCATCACCGGTGCGGGCGGCATGACGGAGCAGGAACTCCAGCACCATCGACGGCGGGAACTTGGGTGCACCGCCGAAGCCACCCCGGGCGTCGTCGTGTTCTTCGGACAACCGCGCGGCAGCCGTGTCCAGCCGGTCAGCAGTGACTCCCCCGCCCCGTAGCGGAGAGGTGTCACCGCGACGATTGAGCTCGGCGACGATGGCGGATGCCGAGGCTCTGACGTCACCGTTTCGCTCCCGCCATGCCTCGACGATCGACGCGAGCAACTGCCCGAACGACGGCATGCCGTGGCGCGGCGACGGCGGGAAGTAGGTGCCGCAGTAGAACGGCTCGGCGTCAGGCGTGAGGAACGCCGACATCGGCCAGCCGCCCTGGCCTGTCATCGCCTGCGTTGCCTCCATGTAGACAGCGTCCACGTCCGGCCGCTCCTCGCGGTCGACCTTGATCGAGACGAAGTGCTCGTTGAGAAAGGCAGCGGTTGCCCCATCCTCGAACGACTCGTGCGCCATGACGTGACACCAGTGACAAGCCGCGTAGCCAACGCTGAGGAAGACCGGAACGTCACGGCGTCGCGCCTCGTCAAAGGCCTCGTCACACCAGGGCCACCAGTCGACCGGGTTGTCCTGGTGCTGCAGCAGGTACGGGCTCGTCGCTGAAGCGAGGCGGTTGCTCACCCACCCACGCTAGGCACCCGCCCCGCGACCTCGCACTTCGCAAGTGGTCACGTCCGAACGCGACGTTGACATGGCGAGCTCGCGGTCGGCCCCTACTTGATCTCCACGGCCTGGTGGAAGGTTCCGCGGTTCTCGAACGGCTGCGGTGGGATCTCGAGTGCGCCCGCGATGGTCAGGGTGTTCTCGTCACATGTCCCGTTCCCGCCACAGTGCACCGGCTTGCGCCAGTGCGCGGGGTTACCGCCATTGCCCTTGACGAGGGCCGCGACCGCCTTCGCCAGCGCGGACCGGAGCACCTTGCGACAGCCGGCCATCGAGCCGTTCCCGCAGTAGGTCGCGCGCGGATTCGACGGATCGTGGACGCCGAGCACCTTGTGCAGCACGCCGAGCACCTGACTGTGCCAGCCGTCGAAGAACCCGGTCCGGACGGCCGGGTGGCCGAGAACCAGGTCCTCCTTGTCGGAGATCTCTCGCACCAGCGCCGGACCGATCTTCGGGTCGTAGATGCCGTGGACCATCCGGGTCCACCACTCGTCGAACGTCATCACGGCTGCGCTGTGGTCGTCGTAACTGCGGCCATGCGTCGCCCGGCGGTGCACCCCACTGTGCAGCCAACGGCGTAGGTCGCCCACCAGCAGCCGCTCGCGGTGACCGTGCGGTGTGCCGAGCACCTTGAGCATCGCGGGCAGAACCTTCAACGCTCGGAGATCCTGCGTGCTCGCGTTGCCCGAGATGCCCACCACATCGGCGAGTGTCAGCTTGTGGCCGTTCCGAATCGCGTGGCGGGTCGGGTCGGCGAGCAGTTCGACCCGCTGCACCTGTCCCCAGCTCCACGTGCCGGGCGAGGCCGCCATGCCCCGCGCCCCCTTGTTGTTCCACGACGCGAGGTATCCCCGTCCCGGGTCGATCGAGAACGAGTTGAACGACGGCGGCTGCCGCCGGTAGGAGTACGTCGAAGGCCGGAAGCCCTTCCAGTCGAAACGTCCGGTGCCCCACGCGGGGAGCTGCAGGTCGGTATGGCGAGCATGTCGTTGGAACCAGCCGCTCGCGAACCACGCAATGTGCTTGCGCGACACGTAGAACCAGTTCTCGTTGCCAGTGAAGTGACGCATCGCCGAGATGAACTGCCTCGGCGAGTGGACCTTGTTCTCCGCCAGCAGCTCGAAGGCGACGATGCTGCGGACGCCGTGGTGATAGACCGCCGTCGCGCGGGTCAGCGCCACAGGTTGCTTGCCCGCCTTGGCGAAGCCGACGACGGGCCCGTGGACGCTGCGCAGCGTTCGCATCGTGACGGTCTGTGGCGCCGAGGGCGAGGTTGGTGCAAGTGGGGTGTGCTCGACGATTGTCCGCGAAGTGAACGCCCGGCACTTGCCGCGGTAGCGATAGTGCGTCGAGGCGTACGACGGGCGGGAGCCGTCCGGGTTGCACAGCTTCTCCGCGAAGGTGTCGGCGTTGTCGGCAAGCGGAGTCGTGCCGGTCCACGCGAAGGACTTCGTATGACCGATCAGGACGTATGGGCTCGCGCCGGGGAACACGACGCCTGACTCTTGGATGCCGGGCATGTGCAGCTCGTACTCGTCGAAGATCTCTGGCGAGTAGTAGCCCACCTGCGGACCCATCGCCGCGATCGGATGGCCGCTTCGGGTATAGCGGCCCTCGACCAACAGTGCGTTGGACGCCTCATCGGGCAACTGCAATCCGTTGCGGGCGAGACGCTGCGCCCATGCCGCCACGGCCGTGACCGATGCCGCCTGTCCCGCCGCGGTGCTCGGACTGCCTCCCACCACCGCGTTGCGCTGCTGGATCGTCCCCGGAGTGATGCGCGCGTTCGCGTCGCGGTGCACCTTGCCCGTGTGATCGCTCGGGAACCGTCGCCTGGTGGTCGTCATCGCGTCCGGGTCGTTGGCGAGGCGCAGATCGTCGAAGACCTGATGCCCGCGGTGAGTGCCAAGTCGCTTCTGCAACCGGTTGAGGATGTCCGACTGGAACTGTTCACCGTCGCCGGCGACGGTGAACTGCGCGATCAGCAGATAGGCCTCGGCGGCCGTGTCGGCCAACGTCCAAGGGCGAGGCGTCGCCCCGAGCGCGATGTACTCGGCCGGCAACAGGGCGGGGTTGGTCAACGTCGCGCTGATGTAGCCATTGATGCCCGCGACGTACTGGTTGATGTCGGCGAGCGCTTGCCGGCCGAGCTTGCCTTCGGTGCGCGCAACCGCGTTGACCTCGCGCGTCATCTCCGCAGGCGACAAGTCGAACTGACCGAGGGCTGCGCTGTCATCAGCGATCGAGCCCGGGCCAAGTAGTCCAGCGAGTTGACCCTCGGCGGTGCGTCGCAGCACGTCCATGAGAAAGAGACGGTCCTGCGCGACGGTGTACCCGGCGGCGTACATCCCGGCGGCGCGGGTCGAGGCGTAGATGTGCGGCACGCTGAACTTCTTGTCGCGAATCACCGTCGCTCCTGCGATCGGCTGCACGACCGAGCCGACCTCGTCGCCGGCCGGCACCGCGAAGTCGGAGTCCTTGTAGTAGCGATCGAGATCACCGTCACCGTGAGGTCGGCCGGTGATCACCGCGTTGTACAAGGCCGCCTGGCTGGTCAGCGTCGGCGGCACCTTTCCGGTCGCTTCGAACAGCGCGAGATCCACCGCACTGGTCGTCTCACCGGCGCCGTACGCGAGCACACTGTGAAAGCCGTGTCGGCCGGGCTGGAAGCTCGGCACCGCGGTCGAACGCGCCGACGGGCTGTCTGTGACAGCGCCCGATGCCGTAGCCGGTGCTACGAGCGCTAACGGTGCGGCGACAGCCACGACCGCCGCAAACGCCCCCCGCCATCGCCGGGATGCCCCCAATGCCGTCTCTCCTATCGGTCGTCGGTGAGGAGCGACTCGAGCAGGGGGAGCAGCTCGACGAGGCGCCGAACGTCCTGTGCCGGCAGCTCGGACAGCCGTTGAACGAGTTGAGTGCTCTGCGAGCGGCGCGTCGACTCCAGCTTCTCGCGGCCGACGTCGGTCAGCGCGATGTACGACGTACGCCGATCGGCCGGGTCCGTCGCGCGCGACAACAGGCCGAGGTCCTCGAGACTCGCCACAACACGGGTCGCGGTTGGAGCGCTCACGCCTTCGCGCTCGGCGAGGTCGCCGATCCGCAACGGCCCGCTGGAGTCGACCATGGCGAGCGCCGACCACTGCGATGGGGTCAGACCACCCGGGCTGTGCTGGCGAAGCTGACGAGCCAGCCGCGCAATGGCGACGCGAAGACGGGCGGCGGTCTCAGCGTGCGTGAGCGTGTCACGCGCCTGAAGGCTCATTCGCTTCCTTCGTCCGTCGGCGGCGGATCAAAGGAGTCTGGCACCTTTCGCAGGTGCCGGCTCATCGAACGAAACAGGAAGAAGGACGCGACGCTGAGCGCGAGCACGATCACGAATGCGATGAACCCCGCCCCGAAGGCCGAGTCGCCCGACGCAAGGAGGCGGCTCGCCGCGACGACACTCACCGACTCACCGTCTCTCTGATGCCGGCGAAGAGATCGTCTTCGGGCATCGTCGTATCGACCGTCGACCGGGCGAGCTCGTAGTCCTCTGTCGGCCAGATCCGCTGCTGGATCTCGATCGGACAGGCGAACCAGAACCCGGTCGGGTCAACCTGTGTCGCATGCGCGACCAGAGCGCGATCACGCACCGGGAAGAACTCTGCACAGTGCACCCGCGTGGTGATGCGCGGCACGATGTCGGCGCGGTCCTTCCAGTCCTCGAGGCGCTGCGCATAGGGCGACTCGATGCCTTCGGCCAGCATCGCCTCGTGCAGCGCGGAGAACCGCTGGAGGTGGATTGCCATGTGGTAGTAGAGCTTCGAGACCTGCCACGGCTCGCCGGTGCCCGGATAGCGATCCGGGTCCGCCGCCGCTTCGAACGCCTCCACGCTGACCTTGTGGCACATCACGTGGTCGGGGTGGGGATAGCCGCCGTTCTCGTCGTACGTCGTCATCACGTGGGGACGGAAGGTTCGCACCAGACGCACGAGCGGCTCGGCGGCAACCTCGATCGGCTCGAGCGCAAAACAGCCTTCCGGCAGCGGTGGCAGCGGGTCGCCCTCGGGAAACCCCGAATCCACCCAGCCGAGCCACGTATGTCGCGCACCCAAGATCTCGATCGCGTCGGCCATCTCACGGTGACGGACCGCCGACAGGTTGGCGACGACCTCTGGGGTTTCCATCGCCGGATTGAGTATGGAGCCGCGCTCGCCGCCGGTGCAGGTCGCGACCATCACCTCGACGCCCTCGGACACGTACCGTGCGACCGTCGCCGCACCCTTGCTCGCCTCGTCGTCAGGGTGCGCGTGAACCGCTAGTAGGCGCAGCGTTTCCCGGCTCACCCGTCCATCGTTCCACGGTCGGCAAGACGGCTCGTCGGGGCCGCCTTCATAGGTACCCTTGACGCGATGAACGAAGCGAACCTGACGTGGTTGACGCAGGAGGCCTACGACCGGCTCAATGCCGAGCTCGAGGAGCTCTCCGGACCCGCCCGCGTCGAGATCACGCGACGAATAGAGGCGGCGCGCGCCGAAGGCGACCTCAAGGAGAACGGCGGCTATCACGCCGCAAAGGACGAGCAGGGAAAGATGGAGGCGCGGATCCGGCAGCTGACGCAGCTGTTGCGTGAGGCGAAGGTCGGTGTGCCGCCGACCGCTGATGCGGGTGTCGCCGGGCCGGGCATGGTCGTGACGGTCCGCTTCGCCGACGGCGAGGAGGAGATCTTCCTCATCGGTTCGCGTGAAGAGGCGGCAGTCGCGGACATCACCGTCTACTCCGCGAACTCCCCCCTCGGGCAGGCGCTCACGGGCGCGGAGGCGGGCGAGAGCCGCACCTACACGGCGCCTACCGGCCGGGAGATCACGATCGAGCTGATCGAGGCCAGGCCCTACCTCGGCTAGTCCTCCCGGCCGCTGCGGCTAGTCGATCGAGAACGAGTAACCCGCAGTACGCAGCCCGTCGAGGACGGCTTGACGATGGTCGGCGCCACGCGTCTCGAGAATCAGCGCAACCTCGACCTCGTCGACGTGCAGCGCTCTTCGGGTCCGCGAGTGCTCCACATCGAGGACGTTCGCGCCGGATGCCGCAAGCTCGGCGAGCAGCCGCGCAAGCTCCCCCGGGCGGTCCGGGATTCGCACGTGGAACGACAGGTAGCGGCCGGCCGCGGTCATCCCGTGTCGTAGGACCCGCATCATCAGCAGCGGGTCGACGTTGCCGCCCGACAGCACGACCGCGACGGGCGGCTCGAGGCGGCCACCGGTCTCCATCACGCAAGCCACACCTGCTGCTCCGGCTGGCTCGACCACCAGCTTTGCCCGCTCCAAGCAGAGGAGGAGAGCCCGGGCAAGGCCATCCTCCGACACCGTGCGGACCTCGTCGACGTACCGGCTGATCAGCGTGAGGGGTAGGTCGCCGGGACAACCGACCGCGATGCCGTCCGCCATTGTCGTCATCCCCTCGAGGGGCACGGGGTGACCGGCTCTCAAGGAGCCCGGAATCGCCGCGGCGCCATCGGCTTGCACCGCGACTACCTTGACGTCGGGACGCTGCGACTTGACGGCCACCGCGATCCCGGACACCAGGCCGCCACCGCCCGCACTGACAACGACGGTACGGACACCTGGCACCTGCTCGAGCAGCTCGAGCCCGACCGTTCCCTGGCCGGCGACGATGTCGGGGTGATCGAACGGATGGATCAACACAGCTCCGGTTCGTTCGGCGTGAGCCTTCGCCGCTGACAACGCCTCGTCGACGGTCAGGCCGGCAAACCGGACCTCGGCACCGTAATCGCGTGTCGCCTGCACCTTCGGGATGGGCGCACCTTCGGGCATGAACACCACGGCGGGCGTGTGGAGCAGGCCCGCCGCGAGGGCAACCCCCTGCGCGTGGTTGCCGGCACTCGCCGCAACGACCCCGCCGCGCCGTTCGTCGTCGGTCAAACGCGCGATGCGCACGTACGCGCCGCGAATCTTGAACGACCCGGTCCGTTGCAGGTTCTCGCACTTCAGCCAGACCTCGCCTCCGACCCGTCGTCCGAGCGAGCCCGAGGGCTCCACCGGGGTACGGCGGACGACGTCCACCAGCAGCGTCGCCGCAGCCTCGATGTCGGATAGCTCCACAGCTAAGAGTCTGCGTTCCCGTCAACCAGGTAGCGCGGTTCGAGGACCAGCGCCGCCGCACCGATGACCCCCGCGTCGGTGCCGAGCTCGGCCGGCACGACCGCGCATCGCGCGGCAAAGGCCATGCGAGCGTGCCGGGCGAACGCAGCGCGTGCGGGGGCCAGGATGAGATCGCCGGCACCCACCGCGAGCCCGCCACCGACGACGACGGCGTCGAGTTCGAGAAGGTGGGCGGCATTGGCGGCGGCAACGCCGAGTGCCTCACCGGCCCGTAGCAGCGCGGCGACCGCAACGCGGTCGCCGCGCTTGGCGTCCGCGACCAGGGCCACTCCTCCCGGCGGCTGGGTGGTCGGCGCCCACCCGTGGTCGAGCGCCCACGCGACGACGGCCGGCCCGCGGGCGACCGCCTCCAAGCAGCCCACCGTCCCGCATTCGCAGACCGGGCCGCCCGGGTCCACCGTGACGTGACCGATGTGGCCGGCGTTGCCGGTACGCCCCCCGACGACCCGTCCCCCGGCGACCAGGCCGCCTCCGACACCGGTCGAGAGGACGACTCCGAGCATGCTCGAGGTGCCGCGACCCGCGCCGCGCCAGTGCTCTCCCACCGCCATCGCGACAGCATCGTTGTGGAGGCGAAGCGGCAAATGGGGGAACCGCTTTCGCGTCCGGTCCAGGAGCGGGAAGTCACGCCAGCACGGGATGTGAAGCGGCGAGACCTCCCCCGTGGCGAGACGCAGTGGACCGCCGCATCCGATCCCGACTCCACCCGGCTCCTCGCCGGCGAGGACCTCGTCGACAAGCGCGGCGAGGGTGGCCCACATCTCCTCGGCGTCGGTCGTCGGCGTTGCGACGCGGCTGGCGCGCACGACCTGCCCGTCGCACGCCACCAAACCCACGGCGAGCTTGGTCCCCCCGATGTCGACCGCGAGGACGCACTCGGGTGCGGTCACTTCGTGAACGCCAGCATCGAGCCGCCGTCCACGGCCTCCGCGTCCCGCACTTGGAACCGGGCAGGCCAGCCGAACCCTGGCATACCTGCAGTCTGCACCCCTCGCCGCAGCCGTTGCGCGCGTCGTAGCGTGAGGTGATGGACACCACCTCCCTCCCGACAGACGCGCCTCGCACTGTCGGAGCACTGCGCGCCTCGGGTCACGTCGAGAAGTCGGTGAAGGCCGAGTTGCGGGACAACCTGCTCGCCCGGATGCGAGAGGGAGTAGACCGTTTCCCCGGCATCATCGGGTTCGACGCGACGGTTCTGCCACAGGTCGAGCGAGCGATCCTCGCCGGTCACGACATCGTGCTGCTCGGTGAGCGTGGTCAGGGCAAGACGCGGCTGATTCGCACTCTCGTCCAACTGCTCGACGAATGGACACCGGTCATCGAGGGCTGCGAGATCAACGACCATCCGTACCGCCCGGTGTGCGGCCGCTGCCGCCGGCTGGCGGCCGAGCTCGGCGACGATCTGCCGGTTGCCTGGAAGCCGCGCGACGAGCGGTACGCCGAGAAGCTCGCGACACCCGACGTATCCGTCGGTGACCTGATCGGTGACGTCGACCCGATCAAGGTCGCGGAAGGTCGCGTACTCGGCGACCCGGAGACGGTGCACTTCGGTCTGGTACCTCGAACCAACCGCGGGATCGTCGCCATCAACGAGCTGCCTGACCTGGCCGAGCGAATCCAGGTCGCGTTGCTCAACGTCCTCGAAGAACGCGACATCCAGGTCCGCGGCTACACGCTGCGGCTTCCGCTGGACCTCATCCTCCTCGCCTCGGCCAATCCGGAGGACTACACCAACCGCGGCCGGATCATCACGCCCCTGAAGGACCGGTTCGGCGCTGAGGTACGCACCCACTATCCGATCGACCTCGAAGACGAACTGCGCGTCGTGCACCAAGAGGCGCTGATCGTCTGGGGCGAGGACGCCGTCTCGGCCTCGCTGCCCGACCACCTCGTCGAGGTGATCGCGCGGTTCACCCGTCACGTGCGCGAATCCCCCGCGATCGACCAGCGCTCCGGCGTCTCGGCACGCTTCGCAGTGTCGTCGGCGGAGACGGTCGCGGCATCTGCCGTCCGTCGTGCCGCACTCACCGGCGAGGAGGTGGCCGTCGCCCGCGTGTCGGACCTCCCCGCGATCGTCCCCGCCGTACAGGGAAAGGTGGAGTTCGAGGCTTCCGAGGAGGGCCGGGAGGCCGACATCCTCGAACACCTGCTGCGCCGCGCCGTGGCGGACACCTTCCGGTCCCGGCTGGGCGGGGTCGATCTCGCCCCGCTGGTCGAGCTGTTCACCGAAGGCGCCACCGTCGAGACCGGTGAGCTGGTGCCGGCAACTGAGTTGCTCGCCCGGCTCGGTACGGTTCCCGGGCTGGGCCGGCTGCTCAGCGCGCTCGGCATCGACGAGGGCGTCGAGCTGCCGGGGCTCGCCGCGTCCGGCTTGGAGTTCGCCCTGGAGGGTCTGTACCTGCTGCGCCGGCTGTCGAAGGAGACGCTGCCGGACCGCACTGTCTACGGGGCGAGATGACGACGAGATCTCTATGAGCAGAGCTCGGTACGGCGAGTGGCGCGGCGGGGATGATCCGCTCGCGCCGCCGTACGACGTCTCGGACGCCCTCGACCAGCTCGGCGACTCGATCCTCGACGGGCTGTCTCCGGCGGAGGCGTTCCGGGCACTGACCCGGCGGGGGCTGTCGGGCCGACGCGGCCTCGAGGACCTGATGCGCGACGTCCGCAACCGGCAACGAGAGGCACGTCAGGCCGGACGGCTCGACGGAACCCTGGAGCGGGTCAGGGAACTGCTCGATCAAGCACTCGATGCTGAGCGACGCGCGCTGTTCCCCGACCCGGGTGATGACGCACGGCTGGCAGAGGCGGAACTGGACGCGCTTCCGCAACAGACCGCGCGTGCGGTGCGTGAGCTCAACAACTACAACTGGCGAAGCCCTGAAGCGAGGGCCGCGTACGACGAGATCCAGGACCTGCTCAAGCGGGAGGTCCTCGACAGCCAGTTCCGCGGCATGAAGCAGGCGCTCGAAGGCGCGGACCCTGAGGCACAGCAGCGAGTCAAGGACATGCTCGCGGCGCTGAACGACATGCTCGAAGCCGACGCCCGCGGGGAGGACGTGTCCGAGCAGTTCGAGCAGTTCATGCAGAACTTCGGCGACTTCTTCCCCGACAACCCGCAGAACCTCGAGGAGCTCGTCGATTCGCTCGCGCAACGCGCGGCGGCCGCTCAGCGACTCCTGAACTCGCTGTCCCCGGAGCAGCAGGCGGAGCTTGCTGGACTAATGCAGCAGGCAATGCAGGACGCGGGTCTCGCCGATCAGATGGGGCGGCTCTCCGACCAGTTGCGGGCACGCCGACCCGAGCTCAACTGGGGTGGCCGGCAGCGGATGGGAGGTGACACGCCGCTCGGTCTCGGCGACGCGACGACCGCGCTTCAAGAGTCGGCGGAGCTCGACGAGCTGGCGCAGATGCTCAGCCAGGACTACCCGGGCGCGTCCCTCGAAGATGTCGACCCGGAGCTGTTGGCTCGCGCACTCGGGCGCAACGCCGTCGACGACCTCGAGGCACTGCGCCGAGTCGAGCGCGAGCTCCGTGACCAGGGCTATTTGCAGCGCAGCGACGGTGAGCTGTCGCTGACTCCGAAAGGAATGCGACGGCTCGGCCAGACTGCCCTGGGCCGGATCTTCTCGCGGCTGCATGCACGCGGCCGGGGCGACCACGACACCCGGGACGCGGGTGCGGCGGGCGACCCGACGGGGGCGACCAGGCAGTGGGAGTTCGGTGACGAGCAGCCATTCGACGTGGTGCGCACCGTCCGGAACGCGGTACTGCGCAGCGGCCGAGGCACACCGGTACGAGTCGCCGTCGAGGACTTCGAGGTCGTCGAGACGGAGCGACGATCAGGTGCGGTGGTGGCCCTGCTCATCGACCTGTCGTACTCGATGGCGCTGCGCGGGACCTGGCCGGAGGCGAAGTCGACCGCACTCGCGCTGCACACCCTGATCTCGACGCAGTACCCGCAGGACGCGATCGAGGTGATCGGCTTCTCGCGTTACGCACGGGTGCTTCGCCCTGCCGACCTGCCGTCGCTGTCGTGGGACATGGTGCAGGGCACGAACCTCCAGCACGCGCTGGTCCTCGCTTCACGGCACCTCGCGCGCCATCCGGACGCCGAGCCCGTGGTCATGGTGGTGACTGACGGCGAACCGACGGCTCATCTGCTGGCGGACGGCAGCGCGTGGTTCGACTGGCCGACACATCCTGAGACGACCGCCGCAACGATGGCCGAGGTCGAACGAGTGACTCGTCGCGGAGCGACGATCAACGTCTTCATGCTCGACAACGAGCCGGGCCTGGTGCGCTTCGTCAACGCGATGGCGGCCCGCAACGGGGGACGGGTGTTCACACCGGATGCAAATCGTCTCGGTGACTACGTGATCAGCGATTACCTTCGCGCCCGGCAGGGCCGACGCGGCCGTCGCATCGCATAGGTCCGCAGATGTCACCCGCCGCGGAGCGGCCCCCGCTGCCGCGCGAGGTCCGCGTGCTCGTGGCCGTCGCGTTCTTCGTCGCCCTCGGCTTCGGCATTGTCGCGCCGGCGCTCCCGGTCTTCGCGCGCGACTTCGGGGTCGGGAAGGCCGCTGCCGGTGCAGTGATCAGCGTCTTCGCGATCATGCGCATCGCGTTCTCGCTTCCCGCCGGGAAGCTCCTCGACCAGTTCGGCGAGCGACTGGTCATGGCGACCGGCATCGGCATCGTCGCGGTGAGCAGTGTGCTGGCCGGCGTCGCGCAGTCCTACACAGAGCTGATCATTCTTCGCGGAGCCGGCGGCATCGGGTCGGCGATGTTCTCGCTGTCCGCGCTCGGCCTCATGATCCGCATGACGGGGCCAACACAACGCGGCCGCGCAATGGGCATGTTTCAAGGCGGCTTCCTGCTCGGCGGAATCACCGGTCCGGTCCTCGGCGGCGTCATCGACGAGGTGTCGATTCGGCTGCCGTTCTTCATCTACGCCGGGACGCTGACCGCAGCGGGTGCGATTGGTCTGATCCAGCTGCGCACCACGCCGCTGGCCGACCGGGCACAGATCGCGGCGGCGGGCAGGACGAAGCTGCGGGATGCATTCCGCAACCCGTCGTACCGCGCGGCGCTTGCGGCGAACTTCGCCGATTCGTGGGGTGCCATCGGCGTCCGTTCTGCACTGATCCCGCTGTTCGTCAGCGACGTCCTTCATCGCAAGCCCATCTGGACCGGCATCGGCTTCCTGGTCGTGTCCGCTCTCAATGGAGCGACCTTGCTGCCCGCAGGCCGCTTCGCCGACAACGTCGGACGCAAGCCGCTGCTCGTCGTCGGCTGCCTCGTGAGCGGTCTCGGGATCGCCGTTCTCGGCGCCGAGCAGAACCTCGGCGGCTACATCATCGGCCTGGCCTTGCTCGGCCTCGGCTCCGGATTGCTCGACGTGGCACCTGGCGCGATCGTCGGTGATCTCGTGGAAGGCCGCGCCGGGCCGGTGTTTGCGGCGTACACGATGTCGTCGGACATCGGGAGTGTCGGCGGTCCGGTGGTCGCTGGCGCGATCGCGGACGCGTCGTACGGTGCGGCCTTCTTCAGCACGTCCGGGATTCTCGGTGTCGCCGCGGCGATGGCACTGTTCGCACCCGAGACGCGAGGTCGGTCAGCCCAAGGCCCGCTGCAGATCGGCGATCAGATCGGTCACGGACTCGATCCCGACGGACAGCCGAACCAGGTCCCCGGGGACCTCCAGAGCTGATCCCGCGACACTCGCGTGGGTCATGCGGCCGGGGTGTTCGATCAGTGACTCGACGCCGCCGAGTGACTCGGCGAGCGTGAACAGCCGGGTCCCGGCGCAGACCTGCAGGGCCTTCTCCTCGCCGTCGGCCACACGGAAGGAGACCATCCCGCCGAACCGACGCATCTGCCGATTCGCGATCTCGTCCGCATCCGGATACATGACCTCCGCGACGCCGGGGTGGCCACGCAGCATCGCCACGATCTGCTCCGCGTTGTCGCAGTGCCGATCCATCCGGACCGCCAGCGTCTTGATTCCGCGCAGGACGAGCCAGGCATCCATAGGGCCGGCGACGGCGCCGATGGCGTTCTGGTGGAACGCGACCTGCTCGCCCAACTCGGCGTTCGCGACGACCAGGCCGCCGCCGACAACGTCGCTGTGGCCACCGAGGTACTTCGTCGTCGAGTGCATGACGACGTCAGCGCCGAGCCTGAGCGGCTGTTGCAGGTACGGGGAGGCGAAGGTGTTGTCGACCACGAGCAGCGCGCCGCAGTCGTGCGCCAACTCGGCGAGGGCAGCGATATCGGTGATGCCAAGTAACGGGTTGGTCGGTGTCTCGCACCAGATCACGCGGGTGTGGTCGTGGATGGCAGCGCGAACCGCGTCGAGGTCTTGCTGCGCCACCGGCGTGTAGTCCAGGCCCCATTGGTCGAGGACCTTCGCGAACAACCGGTAGGTCCCCCCGTAGGCATCGCCCGGAATGACGGCGTGGTCGCCCGGGGCGCAGATCGTGCGCAGCAGCGTGTCGGTCGAGGCGAGACCACTGGCGAAGGCGAACCCGCGGGCGCCACCTTCGAGCGCCGCCAGACAGGTCTCGAGCGCTGCCCTCGTCGGGTTGCCGCTGCGGCTGTACTCGTAGCCACCGCGGGTGCCACCCACGCCGTCCTGCGCGAAGGTCGAGGTCAGGTAGACCGGGGTCGTCACCGCACCCGTCGTCGGGTCCGGGTCCTGACCGGCGTGGATCGCAAGCGTCTCGAACCCGGTGGGATCAGCATCCACGACCTCACCCTACGAGGTTGTGGAGGTCCGCCGCGCCCTCAGCGCTTCGGAGACCAAGCCGAGCGAATCGACGATTCCCTCGGTGTCACATCCGAGGTAGGACAGGTCGGCATCACGGTGTATCGCACCAGTGAAGAGCCACCGCCGCCCGAGGGGCGCGCGGCGTGCACGACCTAGAGAGAAGCGAGGAAGCCGAGCAGGTCCTGTCTGGTCACGATGCCGATCGGGCGGCCGTCGTCGAGCACGACGGCGGCGTCGGCGCCCTGCAGCGCGGCCATGGCGGCTGCCACCGGCTCGCCGGATCCCACGTGCGGCAACGAGGCGGACATGTGTCGCTCCACCGGATCGGCCAACCGGGCGCGCCCGTTGAACAACGCGTCGAGGAGGTCACGCTCGACGACGGAGCCCATCACCTCCGCCGCCATCACCGGTGGTTCGGTTCCTACGACCGGCATCTGCGAGACGCCGTACTCGCGCAGGATGTCGATCGCCTCCCGGACGGTCTCGTTCGGGTGGACGTGAACGAACTCCGGCAGCCGACCGCCCTTGCGGGTGAGGACGTCACCGATCGTCTCCGCCTTGCCGTCGACGGACAGGAAGCCGTAGTCGGCCATCCACTCGTCACTGAAGATCTTCGACAGGTACCCCCGCCCGCCGTCAGGAAGCAGGACGACGACGACATCCTCGGGCCCGGCCGACGCGGCGACCTTCAACGCCGCAACAACCGCCATTCCGCAAGATCCGCCGACAAGAAGGCCGTCCTCACGGGCGAGACGCCTGGTCATCAGGAACGAGTCGGCATCGGTGACGGCGATGATGTCGTCGCAGACCTCACGGTGGAAGTTGGCCGGCCAGAAGTCCTCGCCGACACCCTCGACGAGATAGGGCCGACCAGTCCCTCCGGAGTACACGGAGCCCTGCGGGTCGGCACCGATCACCTGAACTGCCCCGCCGGAGATCTCCTTGAGGTACCGGCCGGTGCCGCTGATCGTCCCGCCGGTTCCCACCCCAGCGACGAAGTGCGTGATCCGGCCGTCCGTCTGCTGCCAGAGCTCCGGGCCCGTCGTCTCGTAGTGCGACTGCGGGTTGGCGGGGTTCGAGTACTGGTCGGGCTTCCAGCCCCCCGGCAGCTCGTTCGCCAGCCGGTCGGAGACGCTGTAGTAGGAGTCGGGGTGCTCGGGTGGCACCGCCGTAGGGCACACCACTACCTCGGCGCCGTAGGCCCGCAGCACGTTGATCTTGTCCGCCGACACCTTGTCCGGACACACGAAGACGCATCCATAGCCGCGCTGCTGAGCGACCAGAGCAAGCCCGATGCCGGTGTTGCCGCTGGTCGGCTCGACGATCGTTCCACCGGGCAGAAGCGCGCCGCTCGCCTCTGCGGCATCGATCATTCGCGTCGCGATCCGGTCCTTCACCGAACCGCCCGGGTTGAGGTACTCCACTTTGGCAAGCACGGTCGCTGGCACGTTCTTCGCGACGCTGTTCAGCTGCACCAGAGGGGTATGGCCGATCAGGTCGACAACCGAGTCGAAGACGTCCACGTCCGCCATCCACCCCCACCCATTTACGGGTGCCGGCTTCGCCGGCGCTCTCTCATGGAACGTACTCTTGGGCATCCGCCATCGGCGGATACGTGGACCCGCGAAGGAGATGTCATGCCAGAGGCCGTCATCGTTGCTACCGCTCGTTCCCCCATCGGTCGCGCCTTCAAGGGATCGCTCATCGACTTCCGGGCTGACGACCTGGCGACCACGATCGTCCAGGCCGCCCTGGACAAGGTGCCGTCGCTCGACCCTCACACCATCAACGACCTGATCGTCGGATGCGGCCTGCCCGGCGGCGAGCAGGGCTACAACATCGGCCGCGTCATCGCCGTGAAGCTGGGGCTGGACGACGTGCCGGGTACGACGATCACCCGCTACTGCTCGTCGAGCCTGCAGTCGACCCGGATGGCCTTCCACGCGATCAAGGCGGGCGAGGGCGACGTCTTCGTGAGCGCCGGCGTCGAGATGGTCAGCCGTTACGGCAAGGGCAACAGCGACTCGCTGCCGGACACCCAGGACCCGTCGTTCAACGACGCACAGGCGCGCTCCGCGAAGATGGGCGAGGGCAACTTCACCTGGAGCGACCCGCGCGAGGCCGGCAACCTTCCCGACGTCTACATCGCGATGGGCCAGACCGCCGAGAACGTGGCGCAGCTCAAGAGCGTCTCTCGCCAGGAGCAGGACGAGTTCGGTGTCCGCTCGCAGAACCTCGCCGAGAAGGCCATCGCGAACGGCTTCTTCGACCGCGAGATCACCCCGGTGACGAAGCCGGACGGAACCGAGGTCGCCAAGGACGACGGCCCGCGCGCCGGCGTCACGATCGAAGGTGTGTCAGGTCTGAAGCCGGTCTTCCGCCCGGACGGGACCGTGACGGCTGCCAACTGCTGCCCGCTCAATGACGGCGCGGCTGCGGTCGTGATCATGAGCGACACGAAGGCCAAGGAGCTCGGTCTGACCCCACTCGCGCGAATCGTGTCGACCGGAGTCTCCGGGCTCAGCCCCGAGATCATGGGTCTCGGCCCGATCGAGGCCTCGACGCGGGCGCTGGCACTTGCCGGCAAGTCGATCGAAGACATCGACCTCGTCGAGATCAACGAGGCGTTCGCCGCTCAGGTCATCCCGTCGGCTCGCGAGCTCGGCATCGACCCGTTCGGCGACAAGCTCAATGTCAACGGCGGGGCGATCGCGGTCGGCCATCCCTTCGGCATGACCGGCGCCCGCATCACCGCGACCCTGCTGAACGGGCTGCAAACCCACGACAAGACGTTCGGCCTTGAGACAATGTGCGTTGGTGGGGGCCAAGGCATGGCGATGGTGCTTGAGCGCCTGAGCTAGTACCTGCTGTTGGGGGTGACGAGTGCCCGCGGATCGGCGGGATGAGAACCGGGGGCTCTTAACCGAGTTCGGCCTGTCCGAGACCGCTGAACTCGTATGGCTGGCCCTCCTCGGTACACCCCTCGCATCGCTCGCCGAGCTCGTCGCGACGACAACGACGAGTCGTGCCGAGGTGGTTGCGGCGCTGGCCGAACTGGATGAAGCCGGCCTTGCGCACCGTGAAGCATCGCCGTCAGGTTTCGCGATGCATGAGCCGACCATCGCCATGGATACGTTGATCGCCCGCGACGAACGGGAACTCGCAAGCCGTCGGGAACGTCTCGGAGCAATCCGAGCGAACGTGCCGGCCCTCGCCGAGATGTACACCCGAGGGCGGGCGTCGACGGCCGGGTTCGTGGATCTGGACGTCGTTCACCGGGCTGAGGAAATCCGCCAGCGGGTGTTCTTGGCTGGTGAATCAACTCGCAGCGAGCACAGACACTTCATGCATGGTGTGCGCGCTGAGACGGTGCGCAACGCGGTCAAGGCCGATGCTGCGACTCTGGGTAGAGGAGTCCGACAACGTTCGATCATCGGGACCGAAGATCTGGCCGACCCCGAGGTCTTCGACGCACTAGGGCTACTCCACGAACTGGGAGAAGAGATTCGCACGGTGCCGAGCCTGCCGGCGCAGATGATGATCATGGACCGCGACCTGGCGGTCGTACCAAGATCCGCTGAGGATCGAACTCAAGGGGCCATCTTCATTCGCGAGCCGACGCTGCTTGCACTGTTGGTGTACCTGTTTGACCACGTCTGGTCTACTGCCACCCCAGTCTTTGGGGATCCACGGGTAGTCGGGGCGCCCGTCGGCCGGAGTGCCCGCGTGCTCGAACTCGTAGCGGCTGGCGTGAAGGACGAGCGAATCGCCAGGACTCTGGGCGTCGCAACGCGGACCGTGCGTCGAGACATCGCCGACCTGCGGGAGCGGCTCGGCGTGACCTCGAGAGCAGAGATCGTTGCCGCCGCGGTTCGT
>Ga0164242_10000599_pt1 | contig 43683 bp, 37 predicted proteins | sample OricomgcompostMG_FD_108783 | JGI IMG/M metagenome (GOLD analysis project Ga0164242, IMG submission 108783) | Miracle-Growth compost microbial communities from Emeryville, California, USA - Original compost - Miracle growth compost (MG) ... | reverse complement strand
GCATCCGTTATTCCATATTCTGCAGCTTCTTGAAAGAGTGGAAATGCCTCGTTATAGCGCTGCTGATTATAAGCAATTAAGCCTTTGTGGAAATCACTTTTGCCAATTGCCATTCGAATGAATATAATCACACAAAACAAGACAACAGCAGTAAAAGCAACGGTTAGGTTCACAATAATTATTCTTTTGAGATTCGATGAAGAAAAAATGCGCATAATAATCCTTAAGCGATACATTAGATGAACAGCAAAAAAGTACTTTTATTATCCCCAATTAAAGAATGTCTAGCAAAAGTACTTTTACCCGCCAACATCTTCCACGTATAATATCTCCCATGGCAACACTTTATAACCAGGAATGGCAAAAAGATGAATTGCGGGAGCGCTGTGGCGATATGAAACAAATCGCGAGCTGCACGCGATATCGCTTGCAGGATGGGCCGGAGCGTGATGTGGAAATTCTCGATGTGCGCACCGGCAGCGGATTTCGATTTCAGATTTGTCCGTCGCGCGGCATGGATATTCCATTTGCAGAATTCAATGGACGGCCGATTTGCTGGCAATCTTCTACCGGGATTACGCATCCCGCTTATTATGAAAAAGAAGGAATTGGTTGGTTGCGCGGATTTAATGCGGGGCTTTTGACCACTTGCGGATTATCCAGTTTTGGCGGGCCCAATGAAGACGAGGGCGAAAGTTATGGATTGCATGATCGCATTTCACATATTCCGGCAAGCGAAGTGAATGTGGAACAACAATGGAAAGGAGAAAGTACTTTTACCATTTCCATCAGCGGCCAGTTGCGGCAGACGCGTGTTTTTGGCCCGAATCTATTATTGTGCCGCCGCATCACGACAACTGCCGGAAGTACTTTTTTGACTGTGGATGACACTATTACCAATGAAGGTTTCGTGCCAGAGCCGGCAGTGATTTTGTATCATTGCAATTTTGGCTTTCCCGTTGTCAGCGAGTTTTCGCGCATCGACGCGCCATCGCAAAAGCAATCGCCTTTGGGAGATTTTGCCACGGAAACATTAAATAGTTGGAACCGCATGGAAACGCCAAAAGCCGGAATGGCGGAACGCTGTTACGCGCATCAAATGCAGGCGGATGAAAATGGCATGGTGCGCGCGGCGATCATTAATGAGAAACTCGATTTCGGCGCTTATATCGAATATCGCGCCAAAGAATTGCCGCATTTCATGCAATGGAAAACCATGGCTTGCGGAACGTATGTCACCGGTTTGGAGCCCAGCAATGCGCCGTTGAAATCACGCGATGTTTTGCGCGAACTTGGGCAATTACCTTCGTTGGAGCCGGGAGAGAGTTGGAACTTTCAGGTTCAATTGGGCGTATTGGAAAGTACTTTGCACAAAAGCGATTTATTATGAAGCAATTTTCACGGTTATCTTTACTTGCCACCGCAACATTGGGAACAACGCTGCTGGTCAGCGGATGCAAAAGGCAGCAAAAAGTCGCAACGGTTGTGAAGCCGCCTGCGCCATCGGGAATTTCGCAACAGGTTCTGGATAAATTTCGTCCCGACGAAACCGGCGCGGTGATGGTTATCATGTATCACCGTTTTCTTTCCACGGAACCCGATAGCGATCTCAACCGCCGCCCCGATACTTTTCGCAAAGACCTGGAAACATTTTATAAAAAGGGCTATTATCCGGTGAACGCCATCGATTTTGTGGAAGATAAAATGGATGTTCCAGCGGGGAAAACGCCGATTGTGCTGACTTTTGACGATGCGTTGCCCAGTCAATTTGCCGTGACGCCAAATGCCAGCGGCGAACCGAAAATCGATCCCAATTGCGCAGTGGGCATTATGGAAACGTTCAACAAGACGCATCCTGATTGGCCGCTCAGAGGAACTTTTTTTGTATTGCCGCACGAAGGGCGCAACGGATTCACCTTTGGCCAGGCCGATTACGCCGCGGATAAATTAAACTATTTGATAACCAAAGGTTATGAAGTCGGCAATCACACTTCCACGCACAGCGCCATGCGCGGCATGAATGCCACAAAAGTGCAATGGGAATTGGGGACAGCCGTGCATGATATCACTGCCATCAATAAAAACGTGACGATGAATGTGATGGCGATTCCCTATGGCGTTCCGCCGCGCGATAAAACCGCCAGGGCGAAATTGATGTCGGGAACAAGCAACGGAACTTCGTATGCTAATAAAGCCATCTTTCTGGCGGCCTGGCGGCCTGATTTATCGCCAATCACGAAGGCGGAATCGCGTTATACAAACGCTGGTCATTTCGCCGAATTTGACGTTAAGGGATTAGAGCGCATCACGCCAAATGCGAAAAAACCTAACGAACCGGGCGTTTTGGAATATTGGCTGAAATACTTTGATGAACATCCCAGAGACCGCTATATCAGCGACGGCGATGCAACCATTGCCGCAGTTCCCAATGCCCGAAAAAGCGCCGTCGATGCGCAGCGAGTGAAAGCATTAGGCGTGACAGTGCAATATTATGGCGCGAGTAAAGGTGGCGGAAAACTGAGCGTGGGGTAAAAGTACTTTTGTATGAGAGGGAAGAAGTCAGGAGTTAGAAGTCAGAATGTAGAAAGAATGAGTGGAGGCCTGCCCCCACTTATTCTGACTTCTATTACCAATCATGCCATTCATCGGGAAACTTCGAAAAGATATTTCACAGGTGTTGGATAATCAAGTTATTCCCGCATTAAAAAAGGGAATGCTGCCCTTGGCTTATCTCGATTTTCCCTTAAAATTGCCCCGCGAAATTAACGCTTGGAAAATCTCCGGAAAAGTACTTTCTGAAGAAAACATCAATGATGAGCGCTGGGCAACGCGTGGTTGGCTCGACGATAATTTAATTTATTCCGAATACTCTTACATCGGTTTTGTCTTTGAAGGCACTGCGCATGTACGTACCGCGATTACAACCAAAAAATTCCGTTCGTTAAAATCGAACATAGAAACGCGAGTTCCCGACGCCGGCATTTACGCACTGGAATTACCTTCTCCGTGCGCCATTTTCTATCCACCTGGAACTCCACACCATACCGGCCAAAAAGTGTTTTGGGAACAAGCGCATCCTGAAAAAGCGAAGATGAAATTCCTTTCGATTCGGCTTTTGCCCTCCATGATTTTGGTGCATTTGTCATGGGATCACGAAGGACGGCATTTCGTCGAACATCCATTGCAAATTAACGACCCCAGTTTGATTTCGCTAGTTAATATTTTTGCCGAAGAATTGCAATACGCAAAACAGGAGAATCAGGAAACGGCGCAAATGTGTTTGCTGATTCTGATGTTGCGTTTAAGACGCAATATCAGCAGCGCACCATTTGCCAACACAAGCTGGCCCACAATGCCGGAGCTTTCTATGGATTTACGAAAAGCGCACCCGCAATCGTTTGCGCTTTTTGAAACCGCCGTCAATTTTATCCAATTGCGTATGCATGAAAAATTAACCTTAATACGTATCGCCCAAAACACCGGTATTTCCCCGCAACATCTCAACCGCATTTTTCGCGAAATCGCTTCTACAACGGTGATGGATTATGTGGCTTCACAACGCATAGAAGCCGCCAAAGATATGCTTTTATTGCGCCGGGCTCCCGTCAAAGAAATCGCCGGATTAGTGGGATTTGATCGTTATACCACTTTTTATAAAGCCTTCGTACGCAAAGTCAACCAATCTCCCAAAAACTTCCAGCAATCGACAAAATAACATTCGACTCACCAATAGATTCATTTATTAACTATTTATTCATCAGAGGAATCTTTTTCCGTGTAAGAGTAGGTTTAAAAGGTACTTTTAGTGGGTATAATACTAAATGTAAAATCAAATTACATTTTGGAGGTTGTAAGATGAAACGTCTCATTAAAAAGAAAGCATTTACATTGATAGAATTATTGGTTGTTATTACTATAATTTCTATCCTAGCAGCGATTTTATTTCCCGTTTTCGCCCGCGCCAGAGAAAACGCCAGAAGGGCAAGCTGCATGAGTAACTTAAAGCAGACCAGTTTGGGAATTATGCAATATACCCAGGATTATGATGAGCGATACCCTCGTTGGTGCGATCCGGATATGGTTTCCACGGATACAAGCATGCCCTGGCATCAGTTTGGAGTGATACCTACGGGCAGCGATACGGTAAACATTCTAACTTGGATGGATTTTATTTATCCTTATGTTAAAAACACGCAAATTTTTGTGTGCCCTTCGGCCCGCGCGAATGGACAGGAAAATGCGCCCAGTTATGGATATTCAACGGGCATTAGCATGGGGGGAAGTTTCGGTTCGCTTAGTGGTGGATATAATTATCATGGCGGTGATTTGACGCTCAACAACATTCCGATATCACTCGCACAAGTACAACGTCCATCTGAAATCGTCATGGTGATGGATTACAATTCGGTATATTCACTGGTTACTTCTCCCGCGGAGATCCGCAGAAATGCCGTTAGCTCCGATCCCACACGGGTAACTCCCCACCTCGGCGGAGCCAACGTTGCTTATGCGGATGGGCATGTCAAATGGAAAACCAATGCATATTTTAAAAGTATCGCCAGCGGCACAGACTATTGCCCTCTCAATCCCACAACAGCGCAACAGACTACACGCGTTTATTGCGATCGCAACTGGAATCCGTTTATCCCTTAATTTAGGAGAATTACACAAATGTTAAATGCCCCAAAACGCTTATTCACATACTTCATTAGCAGTATTATTTTTGTACTTATTGTGGCTTCACAAGCCAGCGCTCAATTAGTAATAGCAAATAACGGGAAAAGTACTTTTAGTATTATTATTCCCGATAAAGCCTCTCCCGCATGCTCCACGTCACTTGTAAACGCAGCAAATGAAATGCGACTTACAGTTGAAATGGCAACAAAAGCGAGATTATCCATCGTGCGCGATGATGCAAAAGTGGCGTCGCCTTTTATTAGCCTCGGCGCCACGCAACAAGCAAAAAATGCTGGTATTACTACGACCGGCGTTGTCGAGGAGGGATTCCGTATTATTACTAAAAACGGCAATCTCTATATTATGGGGCCGGATACTCCTGACGGCGAATGGACAAAAGAAGGAGGCGTCAGCAATGGCACGGCCAATGGCGTTTACACATTTTTAGAAGATTATCTGAATGTGCGCTGGTTAATGCCGGGAAATTTGGGACGTGATGTTCCTGTCAAAAGTACTTTTACTATCGGGAATATTGACCGCATTGAAAAGCCGGGATTGGTTAATCGACGCATGCCCTATTTAGTGTCGTCATATTTTGCAGGAACACCGGCGAACTATAAGCCGATTCAACAGTGGCAGGATGTTCAGAAATTAGGATTTTCGCTAAATCTAAACCATCGCCACAATTGGATAAAAACGGTGCCACCAGAATTATATAAGGATCACCCGGATTGGTTTGCCATGATTAACGGCAAGCGCATTCCACCTCGAGGGAATGGATATAAGTTGGAAACTACCAACCCGGAATTAATAAAGTACTTTGCCGAAAAAGCAATAGAAACGTTGAAATCCAGTAAACGCCCTGAAACGTTTTCCTTATCCCCCAGCGACCATGGCGGGTGGAGCGAAAGCCCAGAAAGCAAAGCGCTATATGATGACATATTGCCCAATGGAAAAAGGGGAAATACATCGCTTGTATTGAAGTTCTATAGCGATGTCGCAAAGATCGTCCAAAAAGAGTATCCCGAAGGAAAATTGGCAGGATACATTTACGATACATTTCTGTATCCACCGACTAAATTCCCGATGAGATTACCGGATAACTTCACTCCCGTTTTGGCTCCCGGCTCCATTACCTACGGCTACAGATTATATAGCCAATCTATGCGAGACGATTTGGCTGCGCTTTTTAAGGAGTGGGCGAAAGTCGCTCCGAAAGATTGGGCCTATTACGATCTTCCCAATCAATTCGGCGTTGTTGACGTGGGTGGCAGCGATGATCGTTTTCCTGGTACAACCGGAATTGTGACGCCGCCAGCCCCAGGAATTTTAAATTTTGTTTTCGATCAGATGACTGAAAACAAAATTACCGCAGCCTATATTTATGGCGCACCCGCATGGAGCAATACCGCGTTAGCCAATTATATCCTGGCGAAGAAAATGTGGAATCCCGCGTTGGATGCGTATGAAATTCAACGCGACTGGCTAAATCGCGCTTACGGCCCGGACGCCGGAAAAGCAATGTTGCGCTTTTATCAATTTCTGGGCCATATCTTCCAGGATTACGCGAAGCAGGCTCCTATTCAATGGACTCTGTCAGCAACATATCTCCAAGACATTTATGCACCCAACTATCCTGAACTCGAGAAGCTTTTCCTGGCGGCAAAAAAGCAACAGATGTCTCCAGTGCAGAAACAGCGTTTGGAATTAATCGAAGAAAATCTGATCGTTTTACAATGGCGTTTGCGCAACGCCGGTTTTTTATCCGCTGACTTTAAATCACCATTACAACGCGACACAACGTTTATTGCTGAACTTTTAGCAAAACAAGATCCGGCGTTTGCGCATTTCCCCGAAGCATTCCTCGGTTGGAAACACCGCGGTTTTGAGGTGCCTGATATCAAAACGGAAATGACCAATGTCCCCTTTAAATCTTCTTCGGATTCTCAGGCGTTGCCCGATGTAGATATGATTTTGATTCGCGCAACGAAGGACACTGAAGTAAACATTCTGCCGCAAAAAGTCGATCACGGAATATTATTCGCAACATATATTTTGCTGGATCAAACAAACCGGAAAAGGATTGCAACGGGGCTTTTTAATCAGGGACATCCGATTCAATTTCCCGCGAAGGCAAATCAAAATTATTATCTGTATATTCCGCCGCGCCCGGGAACGTCTGTAACTCTCGAACTGAAAGATGCCAAAGTGACACAAGGCAATTTTCAGGGAAAAGTACTTTCGCTTCAAGATAAACCGGCGACGCTCCTGGTTTATTATCCACACTCTAAAACGCCGACCGGGGTTTATCAACAAGATGAATCAGTGATCATCACAAAAGGTGGTTCCAGCGCGCCGGAAGTATTAGCGCGATCGGGAAAATACGATGCTATTACCGAAGCTTTAAACCTGGATCGCAATTGGCGTTTTTCTCCTGACCCGGAAAATAGCGGCTTGCACCAGGGTGTTACGAACATCAATTTCAATGACAATTCCTGGCAACTATTGAGCGCTCTGGAAGTCTGGCAAAAACAAGTAATTGATGAGGACGGTACTAACACCATTCCGTTTAAGGATTACCACGGAACGGCCTGGTATCGTCAGAAGTTTAAGGCTATTCCGCAAAAAGCGGGGAAACGGTTGCTCCTCTTTTTGGGCGGAGTTGACGGAAATGCCGAGTGTTATCTCAATGGAGAAAAAATCGGCGAGCATCGTCTTGGCGACAACTTCAAAGGTTGGAACGAATACTTCTACTTCGATATTACCCAACATATAAAACCTCAAAATGTGATTGCAGTCAAGGTCACCAGCAAAAGTAGCGACACGGCGAGCGGAATTTTTAAGGGAGTAAGTATTCTGGAAGTGGGAAGTCAATAAAAGTACTTTTAGCTATAAAAAATTACATCGATGAACAGGATAAACAGGATAAAAGACCGCTTCAAAATCCTGTTTATCCTGTTCATCGATGTGAAAAAATCAACGTTTGTTACGAAGGCAAAGCTCACCGGCCGAATTTATATCCCGCTTGCAGGAAAAATCTTCCGCTATCTCCGTCCCAGCCGGTGCGCTGGATTCCCGCGCCGAGCGTGATGCCGTGCGATGCGGAATAGCGAATTCCGATGGCGTAGGGTGAAGGCGTGTCATATTTGGTGTTGCGGCTTTGCAGCTCACCGATCAGGTGCAATTTATCGCTGATGCCATAATCGATGCCGCCGTAAATGGAGGCTTTGGTGGAATCGATTTCTTTGCCGAAGCGATCCCAGCGTAACCCCAGCGTGGCGGCAAGAGGATGACCGCCGATCTTGGAACCGAGATCTTGCGTCGCAGCGACGTAGCCATAGAGGTTGGCGAAATGAATATCGTCATAACCAGCGCCAAGCGCAACATGCGTTCCCACGCCGGGCACGCCGAGCAGGGATTGTTTGATGTTCACGGCAAAGCCGGATCTCGAATCTCCGCCCGTATCCAAATGTCCAATACCCGCGCCCACTTCCGTCTTTCCCGTTAAGGAATACGCGCCGTATATTCCATACGATTTTGCGCCATCGCCCAAATCGTTGTAATTAGCTTGCACCTGTGGCACCAAGCTGCCGTTGATGCGGGCATCCGGATTAAGGAACATTCCCGATGCGCCGTTCAACGTCAAATCGGCGTGCGCCGCCGTTCCCAGTCCCAGCGCGGCAGCTGCGGTTAAAAGTACTTTTGGTATTGTTTTCATAATAATCACCTGCATAGAGGTTAGCAAAAAAGATGCCTTCTTATTTTATGGCGCTTGCGCGATAAATTTTCATTACTTCATCCACCATTTTTTCCAGGGAAAAGTACTTTTGCACGCGCGCTTTCGCTTCATTTCCCAGAACTTCACGCATCTCTGAATTATTCTTCCACGAAAGCAATGTTTTTACCCAATTTTCAATTTCGACCAATTTGCAAATTTCTCCGCAACCATCTAACAAATGTGGCATCGCACCGGCGGGAGATGCTAATATTGGACGCGCGCAAGCCATTGCTTCGAGCACTGTATACGGACAGCCTTCCCAACGCGACGGCTGAATTATAGCATCGCATTGTGCATATAATTTTTTAGGATTGCGCGTTTCTCCATGCCAAATAACAGCATCTTCCAGATAGAATTTTTGCGCTATTTCTTGCAAGCGGGATTTCTCTTCGCCATCACCAACAAAAAGTACTTTCATCCCTTTTTGATGTTTTCGTAATTCGAAAAGTACTTTTAAGGCGAACTCCTGATTTTTCTGATGCGATAATCTTCCGAAACAACCGATGGTAAAAGTGGAATTTAAATTTTTTGCAACGTCAAAATTTTTACTATCAACTCCATTAAAAACCAGCGGAACATTAGCGGAAGTTGCTAAATGCGCGCGTAAGATGCATTGCTTTTCTTGCGATGAAACTGCGATGTATTTATCGGTTAAAGGCGCAAGCAGTGTTTCTGCAATTCGTGCAATTTGTTTTTGCCGTCGCGGCAAACCTGTATTGATCGCAATACAATGCGGCGTGTAAATAAAAGTACTTCTATGGCGCGGCGCAACAGCCAATCTTCCTAAAAATCCCGCCTTGGAAGAATGCGCGTGAATGATATCAAAAGTACTTTTACGGATGATAGACCGGATCGCGCGCAGCGCCGGAATATCAATGGAGTTATCCCAGCCGCGCGTCATTGGAACGTTGTATGTGGAGATATTTTGTGTACGCAAATACGCCGCGTCGTCTTCAAATTGCGGATTGCGCAACGGCGAATAAATGAGGCTGCATTGGACGCCGCGCTGTGAAAGTTGTGGGAGCAAATCCAAAACATGACGTCTTGTGCCACCCGCTGTTGCTTCCAGAATGTGTAGTACATTCATCATTTTCAAAACGTTTTTGTCTGCAATTTGTGGCAAAAAGTATAACTCATGCTGCTATTAGTTTTGGTTTCTAGAAAGTACTTTTAGCGGAAACGATTAAAAGCAACACGTATTTGGGTATAGACAAATGCGCGTTATAAATGTAGCCTATGCCATACCAAGTTTTTTAAAAGGTAAATTATGAATTCGAAAACGAAAGTACGCGTGGCCGCCATCGGCGCCGGCGGAATGGCTAACATGATGCATTATCCGTCGCTCACATCGATGCCCGATGTGGAATTTGTGGGGTTGTGCGACATGGTGGAAGACAAACTGAAAGCGACGGCGGAGAAGTTTGGGATTCCCAAAACCTTCAGCGATTACCGCAAAATGCTGGACGAAACGGAGCCGGACGCGGTGTATATTTTGATGCCGCCGCATCATCTTTTCGATCTGGCTGCCGATTGCTTAAATCGCAAGCATCATGTTTTTATCGAAAAGCCGCCGGGATTGACAACGTATCAAACCACCAGCCTGGCGCGTTTGGCAGAGAAAAATGATTGCCTGACAATGGCAGGATTTCAGCGGCGCTATTGTCCGGTTATCGTGGAATCCAAGCGTCGCGCCGAAGAACGCGGGCCGATTATTCAATGCCTATCGCGCTTTGTGAAAAGCGCCGGCGTGGCTCCCTATTATAATGGCGCGATTGATATTTTGACGTGCGACGCCATTCACGCCGTGGATTTGCTGCGCGAATTGGGCGGCGAAGTGAAGCACATTTCCAGCACCGTCAGCAAATTTTACGCGGAGATTGATAACGCCTTCAACTCGCTGGTGGAATTTGAAAACGGCGGCGTCGGTATGTTGCTGACAAACTGGGTAACGGGACGGCGCACTTTTGCCGCTGAAATACATTCCAAAAATTTCTCTGCTTTTGCCGAGCCGGATGATAAAGCAATTTTCTATAAAGATGGCGATGTAAACGGCGAAGAATTGCTCGCCACAGACGCCGCCGGCAGCACCGAGGAGTATGTGAAATTAGGTTTCTTCGGCGAAAGCCGTCATTTTATGGATTGCATCAAAAATGGCGAACAGCCGAAAACTAACTTTGCTGATGCCGTGAAAACGATGGAATTGGTAGATCGCATTTACCGTTCGGCGATGTAAAAGTACTTTTGTAATCAACCACGGCGTAGTTGCATAAAGTGCAACTACGCCGTGGCAATTATTTCTATTCTTTTAGATATCCTCGCAATTTCCGGTTCAGCTGATCGCGTCCGCGTGCAAGCCGGCTCTTCACAGTGCCGCTGGGAACACCTAAGATTTTGGCAATATCATTAACTTCCATTCCTTGAAAGTGATGCATGACGATCACAGAACGATGATCATCTGTCAAGCTTTGCACAGCTTCGCGAACTCGCCGTTGCAATTCATCGCCGGACAATTCTTCTTCCGGCAATTTGGCATAATCGGGAAAATCCATCGGATCACTGTCGCCGTCAGGATCGTGTGAGCGAGGTGTGTCGATGCTTTGAAATCTTACCCGCTTTTTGCGCCGCGCGCGGTCACGGCAGAGATTCAGTGCGATGCGATAAAGATACGTGGAAAATGCTTCGTCAGCGCGCAGCGTCGGTAAGGCGAAATGCAGCCGCACAAAAACATCCTGCGCCACATCCTGCGCGTCATCCGCATTCCCCAACATTCCATAAACGGCGTTATAAATGCGGCGATGATAGAGATTGAAAATTTCTTCAAAGGCTTTTTTGTCGCCTTCCTTGGCACGTTGCAGCACTTTGAGAAAAGCCGCTTTTGCAGGATCAATGGGCTTGGGAGGTGTGGTTTCAGTTTCCGCTTCCGAATCATTGCTTGCCACCGCTGTAGCGTTGGAAACGGCAGGCAAAAGACGTGCGCCCGCCGGGTTTATCCCGGATGATACCGCAAAACCAAGTTGTAATTCCCGCTTTAGCATAAAAATTAGGTGTTTAGGTGTTTGGGTATTTAGGTTCTTAGGTAGATGTTATGGCAAAAGTACTTTTTACCTAAAAACCTAAATACCCAAACACCTATGTTACCTATCCGTATTATCCGTTCTGAATCTCTGCGATCGCTTTCTCAATCGACGCCAACTTATCTTCTACACTGGCAATGATGCCTTCCGCGCGATCTTGCGGCGAAGCATTTATTTCCTCCAGCATCTGCACTCGCTGCCGCCAAAGCCATGTGCTGGCTGCTGCGCCGAGCAACACTCCTGCAATAATGCCACCGAATAAAAAAGCGTCTTTGCTTGATTGATTATTTTCCATGGTATCCCTTTCTACTGTATTTTTCAAGAATCGAATTCTGCATCATCAATGCGATAAGAACTGGGGCCTTCGGTTTTGCTTTTGAAAATACGTTGCACAAAAAGCAGCAATTCACCTGGATTAAACGGTTTTGTCAGATACAGATCCGCGCCGCTTTTCCAACCTTCAAAGACATCTGCGTCCTGCGCTTTGGCAGTCAACAAAATCACCGGAATATCATTTGTTTCGGAATTTTCTTTCAGGTGTTTTAGCGTTTCCAGGCCATCCATTTCAGGCATCATCACATCCAGCACCATTAAATCGGGATGCTCTTTAGCAACCGTATCTAACGCTTCCTTGCCATTGGAAGCGGTTATTACAGTGTAACCGGCTTTCTCCAAATTTACCTGCACCAGCCGCACGATATGCGGTTCGTCATCCACAACCAAAATTTTCTGAGACATATTCTTTTCCTTGATGATTCCAACTCGCCTGAGAATATTTTATACGGTGCAATTGGCTTGCCATCATTTTCTCAATTCCGGTTAGTTCCGCTCCCTCGAAATTTACATTCCAGCGCCGCCGCAAACCATTTGTTAACGCCGTTGCAATGGCGTTTTTATCAGCACGCAGTCCCAATTCTTCCAGCGATACCGCGTCATGCATAGAACCTTCTAATGCAGTTTGCCATGATTGGGCATCAATGTGCATTAAAATGGAGCCATGCTGCAAAATTATACCGTATTTCCGGCATTGCGCGGCGCCGATTAACTTGCGTCCATCCACGACGAAGTCACATTGCGCCGGTGCGGAAAAACAGTTGTCCGCCAATTGGCGCCCTCGATGCGCGGGGGCTAATTTGGCGTGAATATCCAATGTTTCCAAGCCAGCAATAAACCCCTGGCTCAACCAGTTGTATGCACCGATGACCGAACGGTTTTCTTTTTCAAGGTACTTTTCTGGAATTATCACGCAATACGTCACTTCATGCTGATGCAACACGGCGCGCCCGCCGGTGGGACGGCGGACCCAGTCAAAAGTACTTTTGAGCACCACTTCCGGCACTTTTTGTAATCGTCCCAACGAAATACACGCCGGATTCCAACTATAAAACCGCAACGCCGGAATGCCGTTTTGGCGAGCGCCTTCTAGCAACGCTTCGTCAATTGCCATATTCCAAGCGCCGGAAGATGCGCTATGATTAATTAATCGCCAGTTCACGGAAAGATACCACGCATCATTCAGTGTGAGCAATTTTATCCGCTCACCAAAATAAATTCACTTATACTATGCAACACAGTAAACGACTATTCTATCATGCAAATCCTTGTTCTGCCGGGCGACGGCATTGGACCGGAAATTACGCAAGCCACGTTGCGCGTCTTAAAAGCCGTCAATGACGTTTACGATCTTCAGCTATCCTTTGAAACAGTAGAAATCGGCCTGGCAAGTCTGGAGCGGGAGAAAAGTACTTTTCCCTCCCACGTGCTAGAAAAAGCACGTGCCGCGGATGGCATTTTGCTGGGACCGATCTCGCACGCGATATATCCTCCTCGCGAAAAAGGAGGAATCAATGCTTCTGCCGAACTCCGTGTGCAATTGGACTTATACGCCAATATCCGTCCCAGCAAAACGCGTGATTTCCTGCCCCACTGGGGACGGACGCCCATGGATTTGGTGATTGTGCGCGAAAATACCGAAGGATTTTATGCCGACCGCAACATGTTCCAGGGAAATGGCGAGTTCATGCCCACGCCGGATGTGGCGCTGGCGATTCGCAAAGTGACCGCGCAGAATTCCCGGCGCATTGCGCGCCATGCCTTCGAACTCGCCATGCAACGCAGGCGCAAAGTGACTGCCGTGCACAAGGCAAACGTTCTCAAGGTTTCGGAAAATCTGTTTCTGGGCGAAGTGCGGAAAGCCGCTGCGGAATATAATGTGCAATACGACGAACAACTCGTCGATTCCATGGCCGCCATGCTGGTGCGCGATGCGCAGCGGTTTGATGTCATTGTGACCACCAACATGTTCGGCGATATTTTATCAGATGAAGCGGCGGAGTTGTCGGGAAGTCTTGGGCTCGGCGGTTCTCTTAATGCCGGCGATCATCATTGCATGGCGCAGGCTCAGCACGGTTCCGCGCCGGATATTGCCGGAAAAACTATTGCCAATCCCACTTCGCTGATTCTCTCCGCGGCCATGATGTTGCAATGGCTGGGACGCAAACATCAATTGCCGCAATACCAAAAAGCCGCGCTGGCAATCGAACAATCTCTCGATGCACTCATCGCCGAGCCGCAAAATCGCACCACCGATCTGGGAGGAGACAAAAGTACTTTTGCGTTTGCGGAGACTTTGGCCGGACAATTAAAATAGGACTTACGCAGTTTCCCTGTTTAAAGGGGGAAACAGGGGGATTTTGGGCGTAATAAATAGAATACACTTTCGATAAATCAGTTAGCCTCGAAAAAAATCCCCCTAAATCCCCCTTTAAAAAGGGGACTTCTGACCCAAAATACGTAAGTCCTATAAAAAACATGCGCCATGAAACAATCTTCCTTAAAAATCGGTTGGGCGAGTTGTGAGATAACCCCGCAACAACTTCCCGCATTCATCGCCGGACAATTTCACATGCGGCTCTCCGAAGATGTGGCCGATCCGTTGACCGCAACCGCTTTGGCGCTGGATTCCGGTGAGGATCATGTGATCTTTGTCAGTTGCGACGTCGTGGTCATTCCGGACGAATGGCGTGACGCGATCCGCGCTTTATTGAAAGATAAGGATTTTGATCCGCAAAAAGTACTTTTCAATGCCACACACACGCACACCGGGCCGGAAATTCGCGTACGCACCACCAAATCGGATCTTTCCAAACCCGATGGAAGCGGCGTTTTTTTGAATGCCGCTTCGATTCAAGAATATTTGGAAGACGCGGCGCGGCAAGTCGCCCAAATCGTTATCGATGCGTGGCATTCGCGAAAACCAGGCAGCATCGCTTACGGGCAGGATTTCGCGGTGATCGGACGCAACCGGCGCTGGGTCGATCATGACGGCAAAGCCACGATGTATGGTTTGAACAAAAGTACTTTTGAACGGTTTTCCCACATCGAAGGTTATGAAGATCATTCGGTGAATTTGCTGGCGACGTATGATGACAACGAAGCGTTGACAGGCTTATTGATCAATCTGCCTTGCCCGTCGCAGGATCGCGAAATGGAGTTTGTGTTCAGCGCGGATTTCTGGAATGAGGCGCGCCAATTGTTGCGGGAAAAATGGGGAAAGGATTTATTTATTTTGCCTCAATGCAGCGCGGCGGGAGATCAGGCGCCTCGTCCGCCTTACGAAAAACAGGCGTATGAACGCATGCTGCAATTGCGCGGGCGCACTTCGCGCGAAGAGACGGCTCACTTAATCCAGGAATGCGTGGCGCGGCTTTTGCCGGACATCGCAAAAGATAAACAGAGTTCCCTATTGTTGCGACATCAGGTGGAAACTTTGGAGCTGGATGCCATTCCGATCCAGCAACATCACGTGGAAGAAGCGTTGCGCGAAGCCGCTCATTGGCGGAATGTCTATGAGGAAGAAAAGCAAAAACTGGAGGATCAGCCGGAATCAAAAAATCAGCCGCATTGGTATGTGCCGGTGACGCGGGCTTTCCGGCGCATGAATTGGTATCAAAATGTCCAAACGCGTTTTGAGCAACAATCACTTTCTCCCAAAGTGCCCGCGGAAATTCATGTGGTGCGTTTGGGCGAAATCGCATTTGCCAGCGTGCCATTTGAATATTACCTGGATTTTGGAATACGCATCAAAGTGCGAAGTCCGGCGCTACAAACTTTCCTGATCCAATTATCCGGCGGCGGCACATATGTGCCCAGCGAACGTTCGGTCAAAGGCGGCGGTTATGGTTCCATTCCCGCCAGCAATCCCGTTGGGCCGGAAGGCGGGCAGATAATGGCGGATTATATTGTAAAAGTACTTTATACTCTTTTCGAATAAAGACGAAGTGGGTTGTTACATACATTATTTTTTCGCAAAAGTTACAATATGCGCAAACGTATTCCCCCTTGTAAAGGGGGTTAGGGGGATTCTCCAACGTAACAATTTCACTCAAACTTTCGCGGAATGTATTATGCTCAAAATCCCCCTGGCCCCCTTTACAAGGGGGAATTCATCCCTGAACCGGAGGTCATCGCTTAAATGGCAAGAAATCAACAAATACCCACCACCAATGCCGCGCTGCGGGCGTTGGGCATATTAAAAAAATATCTCTTGCCAGGTTTGCAACAAAGCGAAGTTTGTCCGCTGACGCTTGCCGAACCGCCCTTTTATTTATCACCCGGCGTTAAGATCAAACTTACCGCCGGCAAGCCTCTTTTCTGGAAAGGCACGCGCAAGGGATTTTATAACGCAACCACCTATTCATGGGAAGATTATGGGGTACACATGACGCAATTTCCGTATCTGGGATATATTGTTGCGGGCGAAACGGACTGGCGCATCGGCATTACGCAAAAAACCGCCAAGCGTTTGGGAAACAAGTTTTTGAAAAGTACTTTTGCTACCCTAACAATTCCCCATGGCACCCTTTTTCTTATGCCGGCCGGCGTACCTTATTCCAATCTCCCGCCTATCACCGAGCGAACTCCCGCAAATCTCCAAATTCTGTGGATGCGTTTTCATCGTCTCGGAATGCAGTATCATCTTAGCTCCATCCTCCGCAATGGAAATTATTACGGCGAGCCAAGCCGTTACTTATCCGATTCACGCACCTTAACATTGATGGAAACATTGATCGAAGAACTGCGATATTTTTCCCCTTCACAGGAACTGCTTCGCACGCTGATGCTTTCCATCATGTTGCGGTTTCAGCGCAATTTGCAAGATCCCATTAACCAGGAAAATATTCCTATTCCCACCGCCCCGGCCAATGGACACAAAGTTACCGATTTCATCACTCAGGCGATTGCTTACATTGAGGCAAACTTCCGTTATAAAGTGACGGTAGATGACATTGCCAATCATATTTACTGTTCACCATCCTACTTGCGCCGTATTTTTCAACAGGAAAAGGGAATCACAATCACTGAATACCTGGCGCAATTTCGCATCAACTATGCCTGCGCTCTTCTCAGAGAAACGACACTTAATGTCAACCATGTCGGTAGAACAGTGGGATTCCCTAATCACTCCTCGTTTTGCCAGGTTTTCCAACGCCGTCTCGGCTGTTCACCGTCGGCGTATAAAAATGAAGCATCTGAATAAATGTCCCGTTAAAAAAATAAAAAATTTACCCTAAAAAACAGGTTTAAAATGCGTTTGAAAGAGGTATAACTTAATGTGTTCGTGGTTACACTGGCAATCGCGACAAAAAATAATTGGAAGGGGTTATCATGTATTTTCGTTCATCACGCAAGCAAGTAGGATTCACCTTGATAGAACTATTAGTTGTAATTGCTATTATTTCTATTCTCTCTGCCATTCTTTTTCCCGTTTTCGCACGGGCGAGAGAAAATGCTCGACGCGCCAGCTGCACGAGTAATTTGAGACAACTGGGATTGGGATTTTTGATGTACTCGCAGGATTATGATGAGCGCTTTTCAAAGGTCAGCTCGAATGATGACCATTCCACAACCAAATGTCCTGTCGGAAATAAGCAGTGTTCCTTGAGTTGGCCGGTAAGAACATTTCCTTATGTCAAAAATGTTCAGGTATATAATTGCCCCAGCAATCCTGATAAAGTCTGGGATGGAACTGTTATCGGCACTAGCGGCTCCAATTCCGTCAGCTATGGCTATAACTATAAATTCAGCGGAATAGCATTGGCCGCGTGTTTATACCCTTCGCAAACTATTATGCTGGCAGATACCGCAGGTTCCAGCAACTATTATTTGACAGAGGCATATAGCACTTCCCGCTACCTGAGCAACCGTCATTTGGACGGCGCCGTTTTCGCTTTTGCCGACGGTCACTCCAAATGGATGCACATTTCCCTGAAGAGTGATAACACGCCGATTTATCCTACTAAAGCCAATGGAATTTATTGGTTCCCCGATGCCACACAATAAAAGTACTTTTAACAGGAATACCCCTCATGAAACGTCGCGAATTTATTCGTAAAAGTACTTTTACCGCACTGCTCGCATCCACATCGGCCTCTCATTTAATTCATCTGGCCGGCGCCGCGGAATCGGAATCAGAAATTGCTTTTGCCAGTCAAAACGTTCAGCCGCGCATTCTGATTTCAACCACAGCATCCAAAAGTGAAGTGCGGGCCGCGCAAGAGCTAACGCATTATTGGGGAAAAATAACGGGAAAGACATTGGCGTTTGAACGCAATGACAACAAACCGCCATCATCGGCAACGCAACCGTTGGTCATCATCGGCCATCATCCCGCCAATGCTGATCTGGCCTCTCAAATAATGGAAGTGGAAGAAACAATTATCGACGCGCAGCCCGGAATGTTGCGTTTAATCGGCGGACGGGAAGACCCGATTATCGAATCCGATGGAACGGTTTTCGCGCGTGATCGCGGAACGCTGTATGCGGTTTATAATTTGTTGGATGAACTGGGCGTGCGTTGGTATCGGCCCGAAAGTTGGGGCGAGCACGTTCCGCAATCTTCCGCCATAAAAGTACTTTCCGGGCGCCACCGCCACAAACCCTATTATAAATATCGCATGGGATTTCAAAATTATCGTTACTGGTCTAACGAAACGCCGGCGCAAAATACCATAGCGATGCGCTGGGCCTATCGCAATCGCCAGAATACCGTCGGCGGATACTTTATTCGCAACGAGGAATACGGCGGCACGCATTTTATTCACACGAGGCATAATTACGCCAATCTCGTGCCGCCGAAAAAGTACTTTGGGACGCATCCGGAATATTATGCATTGATTGATGGAAAACGCAACGAAAAAGGCCAGCTTTGCGTCGGCAATGCGGAAGTGCAACAAATCGTGGTGCAAGCGGTGCTGGATTTTGCGGACAAATACCGGCGTTTTGAAACCGTCAGCCTGGAACCCAACGACAACGCGCTGTGGTGCCAGTGTGATCTGTGCAAAGCAATGGACGATCCCATCCAACACAGAGCCGGCGACGCGACAATTACTCCTACGCGTCCGATGGGCAATATTTCCATGAGTAATCGCGTGGCGTCTTTCGGGAAAATCATCGCCACGGAAGTGGCCAAACACAATCCGAAAATCAAAGTGGCCTGGCTGGCCTACGGTCAGGAAGCGGATCCGCCGTCAAAAGTGCATACTTTGCCGGATAATATTCTCCTTTCGATGGCGGCTTTTTCCAGCGCCTTCAGCGATCCGCAGGACGCTTACAGCGATTACAGCAAAAATTTGCTGGATCCCACCAGCGTTCCCAATCAGCGTTACTTGAAAGTGATCGAAGGCTGGGGAAAATTGGCTGAAACCATCGCCCGCGAATACTGGAGCGGCATTGCCTGGATGGGGCCGATGCCGTTGGTCCGCACCATGAAAGATCGCTTGACGGCCTATCAAAAATTCCGTATTATCGGTTTTTATAACGAAGTGCATCCGCATTGGGGGCCGCAGGGAATTGATCTTTATTTCTTTACGCGCCTGGCGTGGGATCCGGAAATGGATATCGAAAAGGAGCTGGATTTATATTGCGAAAATTATTACGGCCCCGCCGCCGCGCCGATGAAAAAATATCACCGCTTGCTGGAAGACGCCGCACACGCGGGAATACCGCATTACAGTTACGGCATTAATACCCATGCGATTTTTACGCCTGAGGTATTTCAGAAAATGACCGAATATATCAACAAAGCAAAAATACTTATCAACGACCAGGAACCCTATCGCCAACGTTTTGAAGGTGTTTGGGCGGGTTATGAATATACGCGGCTGGTGTTGCCCTATTTTCCGCTATTGGCCGAAGCGCAACAATTACCACAAGATTCCCCGCAAGCAAGAGAAAAGTACTTACAGGCAGCCATTCACTGGGAGCGCGCCAATAAATTTATTTTGACGTATAAAAACGGAGACGTTTTTGATAACGGCGTGATGTTCGGATCGTTGCAATTTTTTGGCAGATATGGCGGCAAGCGCGGATTAGTTCCTGAAGACATCCGCCAGCAGGCAAAGGAAATTGTCGCGGGTGAGACTCCGTAAAAGTACTTTTACACCGCGTCCCGCTGAAAATGACGTGCGACCGATGCGACCGTGTCGATCCATAAATCATCAAAGGAAGTAGCGTAGCGGCAGACTTCTTCCAGCGCTCGAAGCGAAATGCCGCGGTGTGCTTCATCGCCAATTTCGTGGCCATAGAAAATGAGCCACAGTTTATTGGCGCGAGCTTCATCAATGAACACTTTGAGTTCCTCGAACTCAGCACGATCTATTCCCACCGCATGTAATCGATACATATCGCAAATCTGAGGCACGTTGACCGATCGCAGTGTGGCGCGGCCCGCAATAAAATGTTCGGCAATCAATGGCACATAACTACGCGCCTCTTTCCCGCGCCCCACGAAAGCCTGCCCGCATGGGTATGCAAAAGTTTGCGGCGTTATGCCCAGCATTTCTTCAATCGCCCGATTGGCACCGGAAATTTCTGCTTCCATCTGCGCCAACGAAAAATCTTCCAACGGGTTATTGCGTGAATACGAAAAATTGCCGCTGCAAGGATGGCTTATCGTGTGATTACCAATTTCATGTCCATCAACGATGACCTGTTTCCATAAGTCCACGGCATCCTGCATCTTTTGGGGCAGCACATAAAAAGTACTTTTAATGCCATATTTATTGAGGAGCGGAACACCCTGTGATAATTGCGTGGCACGCGCATCATCGAATGTAAAACTCAGTGCAGCTGTTTTGCCAAGAGGCCAACTGTTCATGATATTTTATTTTATGATGAATAGTCCGGTAACTTTTGTATGCTGCCCGAAAGTCGCAAAATATTATTCCGACTCGTCGGAACTTCTCCAACACAAATTCAAACACTTCGCCGCATGCGCTTCATCCAATCGTCCCACCGCCAGTGAATGCGGCGCGTTGTGCAGCAAATCGGGATTGGTGCGCGCTTCTTCCGCAATGGCCAGCATAGCATCGCAAAAAGCATCCAGCGTGGCTTTGGTTTCGGTTTCGGTCGGCTCGATCATCATCGATTCCTTGACGATGGTCGGGAAATACACCGTGGGCGCGTGGAAGCCGTAATCCGGCAACCGCTTCGCCACGTCCCAGGCGCTCACGCCGTGTTGCTTTTTGAGTTCCGAGGCGCTCAGCACGCATTCGTGCTTGCATAAATTATCGCTGCCCGTCTCAAAAGTACTTTTCAGCCGCGCCAGAATATAATTGGCCGCCAGCACCGCATTTTCGGAAATCTGCTGCAATCCCGGCGCGCCGTGGCGCAGGATGTAAGCCAGCGCGCGCAGGATGATTCCGGCATTTCCATAAAACGCGTGTAGCGTGCCGATGCTTTGCGGCCGATCCTCATCCCATGCAAAAGTACTTTCGCGCTTCACCACATGCGGCACCGGCAGAAACGGCTCCAGGAAAGCTCGCACAGCCACCGGCCCCGCACCCGGCCCGCCGCCGCCGTGCGGCGTGGAGAAGGTTTTGTGCACGTTGAAATGCATCACGTCAATGCCGAAATCGCCCGGACGGCATTGACCCAGAATGGCGTTCATATTCGCGCCGTCCATATAAACCAGCGCGCCGCATTCGTGCGCCATTTCGCACAACGCGGTGATGTCTTTTTCAAACACGCCCAGCGTGTTGGGATTAGTGATCATGACCGCGGCCACGTCATCGCCCAGCGCGGCTTTCATGTGTTCCAGATCGACGCAGCCATCCGGCGTGCTGGCGACTTGCGTCACTTTGTAGCCGCATCGCGCCGCCGAGGCCGGGTTGGTGCCGTGCGCCGAATCGGGCACCACGATGCGCCGCCGTTTTTCTCCCTCGCCGCGCGATTCGTGATATTTACGAATCATCAGCAACCCGCAAAACTCGCCCGAAGCGCCCGCACACGGCTGCACCGTGGCGGCATCCAGACCGGCGATGGATGCCAGAATACGCTGAGCCTCGAAAAGTACTTCCAGCCAGCCCTGCGCCAGATGTTCCGGCAACAGCGGATGCGCACCCGCGAATCCCGGCAGCGAAACGATGGTTTCGTTGATCTTGGGATTATATTTCATGGTGCACGAGCCAAGCGGATAAAACTCGGTATCGATGCTGAAATTCTGCTGCGACAGCCGCGTGAAATGGCGCACCACGCTGTGCTCGTCCACTTCGGGCAGCGGCAATTCGCCACGCGTTTCCAGATCAAAAGTACTTTCCGGCACGTCCAGCGGCGGCAGATAATCGGTCGCGAGACCGGCATCGGAAAGTTCAAAAATCAGCGGCTCCAATTGGCGTGAATTCATGCCGACACCTCCCGCAACGTATTTACCAAATCATCAATTTCTTCTCTTGTACGTTTTTCCGTGCAGCAAAATAACATCGCGTTTCCCAATTCCGGATAATGCTTACTCAAATCATACCCACCGATAATGCCGCACCTTTCCAGATGCGCGTTGGCCTCCGCCGCCGGACGCGGCAATGTCACCGCGAATTCCATAAAGAACGGCGCGTTGAAAAGTACTTTTATCCCTTCGATCTGGACGATTTGCGCAGCGGCGTAATGTGCTTTTTGATAACTTTGATGCGCCGCTTCGCGCAAGCCGCATGGGCCAACGGCGCTCAGATAAACGCTGGCAGCCAAAGCGCACAACGCCTGATTGGTGCAAATGTTGCTGGTGGCCTTTTCGCGGCGGATGTGTTGCTCGCGCGTTTGCAGCGTCAACGTAAACCCACGTTTTCCTTCATTATCCTGCGTCAATCCCACCAAACGTCCTGGCGCGTGGCGCGCAAATTCTTGCTTGCAACAAAATAATCCCACACCTGGCCCGCCAAATTGTTGGCTGATTCCCAACAGCTGGCCTTCACCCACGGCAATATCCGCGCTCCAGCTTCCCGGCGGCTCCAGCAATCCCAGCGTGATCGGCTGAAAAATGCCAATCGCCAGCGCTTTGTGCTGATGCGCCAAATCCGCCATGCCACAATAATCTTCCACAACGCCAAAGAAATTCGTCTGCGGAATAATCACCGCCGCTACGTTGTCGCCCAGTTTTTCTGAAAGTACTTTTACGTCAGTGCGGCCATCTGCAAGCGGAATTTCCTCGAACTCAATCGGCAAACCTTGTGTATACGTCAGTGCCACTTCGCGATAAAACGGCGACACTGAACTGGACCACAATACGCGATTTTTCTTAGTTACGGCACATGCCATAATCACCGCTTCGGCCAGCGCCGTTGCGCCATCGTAAAGGCTGGCATTGGCCAATTCCATTCCGGTCAACTGGCAGAGTAACGTCTGAAATTCATAAATCACCTGCAACGTGCCCTGTGACACTTCGGCTTGATATGGCGTATAAGCCGTGGCAAATTCGCCGCGCGAAAGCATCGCCGGAACGACGGACGGAATATAGTGATCGTAACTACCTGCGCCCAGAAAACTCGGCGTGACGCTTAAATCTATATTATTCCGTGCAATCTTTGATAAGCGGCGTAGCACAGTTAGTTCGCTCTGCGCATCACCCAAATCCTGGGCATAATGCCGCCGTGCCGATTGTCGCAAATCTTCAGGAATATCAGCAAATAACGCATCAACAGAATCCACGCCAATAGTACGCAGCATTTCTTGCTGATCAGTTTCGGTTAAAGAAAAATAGGCCATAAGTCAGGTTCAGGGTTCCCGATTCCGGGTTCGAGGTTAAAGCGAATTCCCCCTTGTAAAGGGGGATTAAGGGGGATTTTGAGCGTAACGTAATCCGCAAAAGTACTTTTAACGCGACGAAAGAGCATCCCCCTAACCCCCTTTACAGGGGGGAATAATCTTACGCAATTTTACTTACGATCGATAATTCTTATACGCTTCCGCGTCCATCAATCCATCCAGCGGCGCGGTGTCGCTGACTTTGATTTTAATCAACCAGCCATCGTCAAAAGCCGCACTATTAATTTGCGATGGATCGTCCGGCAATGCATCATTTACTTCTGACACTTCGCCACTGAGCGGCGAATAAACATCGGCTACAGCTTTCACCGATTCCACCACGCCAAAGCCATCGCCGGCGGCCAGCGCCGCGCCCACTTCGGGCAACTCCACAAAGACGATTTCGCCCAGCTCATTCTGCGCGTAATCGGTAATGCCAATCGTCGCCACATCGCCTTCCAGCCGCACCCATTCGTCATGTTCGGTGTATTTCAGATTTTCAGGAACATTCATGTTGATCTCCAGCACGTAAACTCGGATATTAAGGATAACTAATTTAGGGATTTAATGGGTATGGGAGAAAAGTGCCTTTTTAGCTCATTTTTCTTTTTGCAATCTTTGCATCATTTCTTCAATCATCTTTTGAAGGCTTTGATGCTGAGATTCCATCCTTTTTACCGAAGCAGCATGAATACGGCGATGTTCTTCTTCCATCCCCGAAATGCGTTTTAATATTTTCGGATCTTTACCTACATAACACACAGCTGCCACACATGATACGTTGACGGCATTTAGCGCACGTTCCAGCTCTTCAGGAGTGGAAGGCTGCTTTTTAAAGTAGCAACTATGATCATCATGCGTCATTAAATCAGGCGCTTCCGCTTCTGGCGCACCGCACGAAATACACTCACAATCATTTACGATAAAGTCGCCGGGAACGTTTTTAGGATATGGCTTGTTTTCACTCATGATTTTAACTCCCTTAAAAGTACTTGGCTCCTGTTCAGCATTTGTGCATCATTCGTGGCTCCGGCGTCTCGCCGGTGAAAAGTACTTTTACTCTCTGGCGAGACGCCGGAGCCACGCGCGAGAGAATGAAAATTCGTTCATTTCATTCTCGTCAAAAACACAAATTCTGAACAGGAGCCAAAGTACTTTTATGCTATGACCTCAAACCACTGATTTCCGTTGCTCATCCATAGCGATTGGCATATCAGCGTCCTCCAATTTTTCATACAATTTCTCACTGCCATGCTGAATGGCAAATTCGCGTTCCGCTTCCGTGATGGGAATCATCCAGAGAAAATCCACATTATCCCCGTCAATCTCCAGTTCATTAAATTCCGGCGGTTCGCAAAAGGGCGGGACAAAGAGAAATGAGGTGAGAAGAGACGGCGCAGCTGTCATCGGCATGCCGTTGGGAACGGTGTGCCCCCAGTGCAAACAGGTATTATCATCGAAAGGCATTTCCGCCAATCCTTTCAACACGGAAAACATCCAGCCTTGCGGTTCGGCGGCATACATCAAAATTTCCGCTCTCGGCGCCATTCCATCCTCGCAATCTTCCAGCTCAATCTGCCGTTCGTTACTCATGCCGCTGGTGATGAGCGTCCAGAACGGACGCTCCGGCGTTGGTTCAAATTGATAAATATCAACATGGACAGCTCGCACATCCGTGGAATGCATAATGTCCCGTGTTATCGGCCCGAAGAAACGCTGATAATGCTCTTCGCGGGGACGCAAAAACGTATCGACATAATTTTCGTCATCCATACATCAGATCCCTCAATTTGAAATTTTCGTCTCTTCCGCAAACTCCCGAATATCCTCAAACGCCTCCCGCTGCTGCCAGCGATCTAGTGCATAGAAAAAACCGTGTTCGGTTTTGGGATACATTTTCTGGCTGGCGATGTTGCCACATTCGGTCATCTTCTGTTCAAATTGTACGAACAATTCCTGCGGAAACATGTGTTCGTTTTCCGCGTGCAGGCTAAACACCGGCGGGCTTCCCGGACGCACGTAATGAATCGGCGAAGCTTGTTGGAAAAGTACTTTTGCGTCGTCGTAAGATTTACCAACGATATTTTGCATTGAAGACCAGATCGCCGGAAAAATATCCGGCCACGGTTCAAAAGTGAACGGCGCGGCTTGCACGGCGATCCCTGCAATTTCTGGATTATGCTCAAGCAGAGTTTGCGGCTGGCCGCATTCATCGGGTTTTGATAATCCGGTGAGGAGCGCCAGGTGAGCGCCGGCGGAAGAGCCGAATAAAAGTACTTTTAAGGGACGATTTCGTGCAGCCAGATTGCCGGCAAAAATATCAAGACCGGTTCGCACATCGCCCACCTGATCGAAAATCGTGGTTCCGCTCAACCTGTAATCGGTGCTGGCGCAATCAAATCCCAGCTTGCGATATTCGTGAATAATGGAATGAAAAATAGCCCGGCTGCCACCACGCCAGCCGCCGCCATGCACGAAGAATAGCGCGACTTCTTGCGATGGTTTTTGCGCTTCAAAAATATCAACAATGCGGCCTTCAGTGGGCGTTTCGTCGAAATAGATGGATTGAAAAGGTGTCATGTGATGACAGTTAGAAATTCACAAAAGTACTTTCATCCATTAACCATACGGATCATAACTCTCGTGCGCCAGATTGGTAAATCGCGCAAATTCCGGCTGAAAGCCCATGCGCACCGTGCCCACCGGGCCGTTGCGTTGTTTGCCGAAAATGACTTCGGCGATGCCTTCATCGGGATCGACTTCTTCGGGAACCGGCGGGCCGCTTTTATCAGCAGAATGATGCGGCTTGTTTTTATAATATGATGGCCGATAAATGAACGCCACTACATCGGCTTCGGCCTCGATGGAGCCGGATTCGCGCAAATCGCTGAGGATGGGGCGCTTGTCTTCGCGTTGTTCCACGGCACGCGAAAGCTGCGACAAGGCAATCAATGGCACTTTCAACTCCCGCGCCATGCTCTTGAGCGAGCGCGCGATTTCGCTGATTTCCTGAGTGCGGTTTTCGGAATGATTGGGGGAATGCGCCAGCTGCAAATAATCCACCACAATCAATCCCAGCTGCCCGTGTTCTGCTGTCAGGCGGCGCGCTTTGGCGCGCATTTCAAAGGTAGTCGCGCCGGGCGTGTCGTCAATGAAAATCGGCGCCTGATAGAGATTGTTGACGGCCTGCGTGACGCGCATCCAATCCGAATCGGCCAACATGCCGCGGCGCAGATTGCGCGAATTGATTTGCGCCTCGGAACAAATGAGGCGTTGCACCAATTGTTCCTTGGACATTTCCAATGAAAAAATGGCAACCGGCAGCCGCTCACGCAGCGCGATGTGATGGGCGATGTTGATGGCCAGGGCTGTTTTCCCCATGCTGGGACGCGCCGCCAGGATGAATAAATCGGTGGCCTGCAGGCCGGAAGTGATATCATCGAGATCGATAAAACCAGTGGAAGTGCCGGTGGCTTCGCCCTTGTTTTGGAATTGCTTTTCGATCTGATCGTAGGCCGACATCAACAATGTCTTGATGTGCGAAAAACCATCACGCAACTGGCGTGAGCCGATTTCAAATAATTTCTTTTCGGCGCGGTCGATCAACTGCGTGATGTCTTCGCTATCTTCCTCGCTGTAAACCATACCGGAAATTTGTTCGGTGGCCGATAGCAACTGGCGCAACACGCTTTTTTCATTGACGACGTTGGCATATGCCTCCACGTTAGCCGAGGACGGGCACGATTCCACCAGCGCCGTCAGATAAGCCGGCCCGCCCACTTCATCCAACTGATTGCGGCGGCGCAATTCTTCGACCACGGTGATCAAATCCACCGGCTCGCCTTTGCCGAAAAGCGCCAAAATCACATTGAAAATCTTGCGATGCAATTCGCGATAAAAATCTTCCTCACGCAGCACTTCCACGGCGCGTGCAATAGCGTCGCGCTCCATCAACATGGCGCCCAACGTACTTTGCTCGGCCTCCAGCGCCTGCGGCGTGATGCGCTCCCGCGCCATCGGGCGGTTGTTGGCGTCGCGTTGCGGAAAGGGGATGACAGAGCTGCTATTCATGGCGATTATTCGGATCGAAAAAATTCAAAAGTTACTCTTAAATGATGGCACAAAAGTACTTTCCCTGTCAATTGGAGAGAATGAGACACAAAGTTTTCCTCTCGGAAACATGCTTTTAACATTGGTGCGTTATCCTTTTACCTTATGGAATTTGGTTATCTGATCGACATGGATGGAGTGATTTACCGGGACAGTCAATTGATCCCAGGCGCGGAGCGGTTTATCCGCGAATTGCAGGAAACGGAAACACCGTTTAAATTCCTGACCAACAACAGCCAGCGCACCCGCCGTGATATCACGTTTAAACTGCGCCGTCTGGGAATTGATGTGGACGAAGATCATATTTTCACCTGCGCCATGGCCACGGCGCGTTTTCTGGCAAAGCAAAAACCAAACGGCACGGCTTATGTGATCGGCGAAGGCGGATTATTGCAGGCGCTGCATAACAGCGGCTATGCGGTGGTGGATAAAGATCCCGATTATGTGGTGATCGGCGAAGGCCGCACCATCTCCTTTGAAATGGTGGAAACGGCGTTGAACCTGGTGCTGCGCGGCGCGAAATTAGTGGCGACCAACATGGATCCGAATTGTCCCACCAGCAACGGAACGCGTCCCGGCTGCGGCGCCATCGTGGCGATGATCGAAGCGGCCAGCGGCGTCAAGGCATTTTCGGTGGGAAAACCCAGCCCCATCATGATGCGCAGCGCGCGCAAGGAATTGGAACTGGACGCCGGCCACACCATCATGATCGGCGACACCATGGAAACTGACATTCTCGGCGGCGTGCAAATGGGTTATCACACCGTGCTGGTTCTCAGCGGTTCCACGCAAAGCCAGGATTTATCGCATTATGCCTATGCGCCCGATAAAATCGTGGATTCGCTGGCGAATCTGACGCATCAACAATTGGTCGAAGAACTGGCTGATGTTGTTCCCGCGTTGTATTAGTCCAGTAACTTTTTTTAGAGCCAGAAAATAGTAAATTCAGTGAAGTGATTCCCCCTTTTTAAAGGGGGCTAGGGGGATTTTTTGGGACTAACACCGTTTATGCAACGTTTGTCCTATTTATTACGTTTAAAATCCCCCTGCATCCCCCTTTAAAAAGGGGGAATTATCTCACGGAAATTGTTATTCTATGGCTTCGTTTAAAAGTTACCGGAGTATTGATTAGCCGATGGCGTTAAAAGTACTTTTGTACATTTCACCTTCTATCTGAACACTTCCGATTATATGACTTATAATGATTGTGAAGCTGATTTCAACAGGAAGGTGAATTGCCGTGTTCAAACGCAAAAGCTGGTTGGTATTTCTGGCTGTTATCTGGATCATTATTTTCGCAGCGCCGCCATTGCGTTCGCGATTGATATTGATGTGGCGCGGCGGGCCGCAGACGAGTTTCACGGTAGTTCCATCGGGTTATCCTGAAAACTTCTGGCCAGCTTTAGCAAGGCAAAATCCGCAAAATGCCGCGTTGCAGTTCATGAGTATCAATACGCAGAATAGCCCGTTTATGCAAACTGCAAGCATGGCGGATTTGGCAAAAACAGATCAGCTCATTCGAAAAAATCCGCAAAATAAATGGCTGCCAGCCCTTCGGCTGATGATGACATTATCTGCTTTCACACCTGATCGTTTGGGCGGTGAATTATCGGATCCATCATTCCCAGATAACTTAGAAGCGGGAAAACCGTCACCGGAAGTTTCCTCTACGATAAAACGAAATTTTAGTGATCAGGATTTGAAAGCAGCGTTAACAATTTGTCACTTGGGCGAAAAAAGCGAACCACAAAATAGCTATTACAATTGGATAGAAAGTTGTCTTTATTGGATGAGCTGGCAGGACGACAAAGCACGTCTGGCGCTACGCAATGGAGCATCGAAAAGCAACTGGAATAATCATCTCAAAGATTTTTATATAGCGACGGAACAAGGTTATCGTCAAGCTGTGAAGCGTCCTTTGTTGGCGCAAGAAAAAATCTGGATTATCAACGCTCCTCCTCTATTTGCCTCGCTGGCGAGATACCGCGAATATGCGCGAATCATTACCTGGTCGGCAATTAAAGATCGCCGCGCCGGAAATAATGCGCGGGCATTGCAAACGCTCAGCGACACGCATCATTTGATGTATCTCGCCTCGCGCGGCAGCGATCGCCGCATTAATTATTTGGTGTCAAATGCAATTATGGCTATCGTAACTGCTGGCGCTTATCCGTCCAGCCGCAAAGCCATTTTGGAGAATATGCGGACGCATCAACCGAGAATGACTGTGAATCAGAAACAGCAGATGTATCTTGCGGCTTTTGTGGCGTTGGCAAAAAGTCAACATCGTCCCGAATTAGCACATCAAATCGATGTTGAAGAAACGGCGCGCATTCAGACTCATCAGAAGATGATCGCAAGGAACAATAATCCAACGCCGGAAGACGAAAGTACTTATCGCGATCTTGCGTTTACCGCCGCCTGGTATTTGAGTGTGATTTTACTGCTTTCAATGCTGGGAACAATCGTCTTATTGATTCCCGCCACGGCAGGAAAGTACTTTTTAGGACACGATACCAATTCATCAAAACCTTTTATCGGCAAAGTTATTTACGGAGCGCTTTTTAGTGGTGGACTTGTGGCCGCTTTCGTAACGCTAATTTTTATCGGGATAATCGCCTTGATTGAAAATGCCAGCGTTGCAATTAGCAGCGTCACGGCAAACGTGTTGATTATTGCGATTCTGCTGGTATTTCTTTTCATATTGGCAGGTTGCGTCCTCCGGCTTGTCAATGCGGAGCGCGATGATAATCGCGAGTTTGGAATTGCGGCAATTGGAACTTTAATCAGCGTCGGCATAATTGCGCTCATCGCGGCCACATGGCCTTACATTTTTCTACTTATAACAAGCCACGCCATCGCTCAAACAGTGGCAAGCAATGTTTATTATTCGAATTCGACCCCATTCGCATCGATTCCACTCAGCTTTTTGAGCTTATTTAATAAAGCGCCTGCGACATATCTTTGGAGAATGATGATCGCCGCGATACCATTCATTTTCGGCAGTTTATTTTTCCTCCTTGAAATAACGAAAAAACAAACGCAATTGACAGGTAACGCAGCAACACGATCAAAGATTTGGAACTTTGTGATTTGGATATTAAAAGTACTTTTCCTGGCCGCACTATTTTCCTTGTGGGGCCTTGCGACGTTGATAGCGCTGGGGCAATTGAGTGAATATCAAACATCCGTCATAGAAGTACTTTGTTGTATTTGCGCGTTGGCGTTGGCGGCATTTTTCTGGACTTGGTGGCGCAAACCAAATCGCCGCGCTTCGGTTCAATACGGATTACAACTTTCCAATCGTAGCTTACAATGGTGGATGTGTCTCGCCAGCATCGGCATTGTGGCGGCGATGATTATCCAACTATCCGCCAGCAAGCCAATGCAACAGGAAGCCAACTTGCAACTTTATGGCGATATGTCTTCATTCCAAAAAGTGCAGCATTGAGTAAAAGTACTTTTACACTTTATTCCTTAAACGCGCTGGTTACAGGTCTCCCCCAGAATGAATGGGGAATTTTGACTCCGAGCAACCAAAGTGCCGTCGCGGATGTATCGTAAGTCACCACGGCATTATCGATAAAGTAATTCTTTTTCACGCCATGCCCCCAAGCGACCCAGGGAATTTCCACGTCAGCCGGTTTGGAAGAGCCGTGCGTCCCTTTCGTTTTGAGGTCACTCGTGGTGTAATTATGACCGCCGTGATCCGCGGTCAAAATGATTACACTATTTTTCTCTAGACCCGATTTAATGACGGCGCCTTTAATGATATTGAGCGCTGCGTCCGTATCTGCTAACGCTTGCAGCCACTCGGGCGAATGCAATCCGTATCCGTGTCCCGCGCTGTCAATATCGGCAAAATGCAAAAAACACAGATCATATTTTTCTTTCGGCAAATCACGCGCAAAAGCCGCCGCGACTTGCAGCGCGTTTCCGGAAATTTCAAAATGATCCACGCTGCCGGGGATATTCAAATGTTTGAATTTTTCTTTGCCGACATACATCGCTGTGCTCAATCCCTGCGCATGCGCTAGGCTAAAAATCGTCGGCACTTTGACGACGCCCATGTCAGGCCGGTAATCATTCCAATCAATCTGATGTTTTTGAATTCCCACTCCAGTCAACATCGATGTGTGCGACGGCAACGTGATGCTGGGCACAATGGTGAACGCGTGCCAATCATGCGCACCATCTTTTGCCATTTCGTGAAATGTTGGCATGTTCGTGGAATTTTCGATATCCGGCCCGCCGCCCTGATCGAAACTGATGATAAAAACATGTTTCGCTTTTGGATGCGCGCTGGCCGATAACGCCATGACGCATGACAACACGGTTAATAAGACAACTTTCCACATTCTATTTTTCATATTATTCTCCAAAAATTACCCAGCCATAATCCACCGAATTATCATCGCCGAAAACTAAACGTCCCGCAAGCGGCTCATGTTTCTGCCAGGCGATTGTTCCGACTTCCGAAATTGATCTGCTGACGTTGATGCGGATTGGCCGCCGCGCGATGTAACTATTGCGAAAAATTTCCCAGGCAATTTCCAGCGTCGCTTCCCAGCCGTTTGGCGTGATTTGCGTTTTCACATTCCAGCGGTCGTCAGTCATCGGACTGCGATTTTCATGAAACACTTTTCCGTTTTTATTAACAGTGAATTTCTGCGATGGCCAGCAACGGCGCGGTTCCACCGTCACCACCACTTGATCGTCATCTGTAGATTCCGAAGTTTGGCAATTTATTTTGATAGACAAATTTTTATCGTCCGCCGTTAATTGCCAGGCGGTTTGATAGTTTTCCAAATCGGCGGAATTGCTTTCGTTGCAAGGCTCCGGCGAAAGTACTTTCCAATCTATTGAATTATCCTCTTGCCATTGCGCCCGATAAATTGCGCCTTGCGGATTTGCTCCAATGAATTCCGGGAAAAGTACTTTTCCCGCTTCGATTTGTTGTTGCACTTCCGGAAAATCTTCCGCTAAAACCGTTTTCAATTGATCGACACGCCAGGCCAGTTTCGCTGGAAAGTACTTATATCCTTCCGCTTCGGAATGGAATCCCAGGCGCGAATCATTTTCTGCTAATAGCGATAATTGTTTGCTATTTGAAATTTCATCTTGCACGATTTGCCGCATGGTTTCCAAATCCGCAAGTTGCTGATCTTGCGATTTATGCGGCAATTCATCGCGCAATTCATAAAAGCGCATCACATTCCAGGCGCTGCGGAATTGCAATCCCAGCGCTTGCGCCACACCGATTTCTGTTTGCAGTTCGCGGTTTTGCGGTTTCAGGTTTTCCAGAAGCGCCACGCCTTTCGCCCATTCTTCATCCATGCGGCGGCAGGTTTCGATAATTTCCGGACGCGAAAATTCAAAGGCGAAACATTCTGCCACGCGGTCGCCGCTGGCGTCGGGTTTCAATAGCCAACTCGGCTGAATGATTGCATCCACCGGATTCAAATGCAGCGGCCAGTTGATGCAGTCGTGCACCGGCCCAAACCAGGAAAATTGCAGCACCGCCGGAAATTGCCCATACGCATCGCGGAAATGTTGCCAGGCTTTGGCGACGGTTTTCGTATCTTCGCCCCAGTGCGGCGAAGCCAATTGTTGCAGAAATTTTTCCTCATTTTCCGGCAGCGGATCGAAGGAAAGCCGTCCCGCAGCTTCGGTCATGGGCGATGGATAATTGCCGAAAAACCAACATTGCATGGCGCCGCTGATGCCCAGCTCGCGCATCTTTTGATATTTGCGATAGAGATTTCCCGGCACGGGAACAAAGGGAACCGTGGCCACTTCGTGCGAATTTCCCACTTGCAATTTCGCCGAAACGCGCGCCTCGTTGACGGCTCGCGCGCAATCGGCAAACACATCGCTGGGGCCGACATACGCCAGCGAATAATCCAGGATATAATGATCGCGCCCCCATTGCGAGGCGATGCCGTGCGATTCAAAATTCACCTGCAAAAGTACTTTTGGCGGAATCTGTGCGGCGATTTTCACCATCTCGTTTTTGACCGCCGCCGCGGCTTCGTCGCCGTGATAATTCAAATAGGGAACGTATAGCCACGATACCAATTCTGCGTTGGGATTGCCGCGATACATGCCGCGTTGCAGCGCGCCGAGCATCTCGGCGAAAACTTCCGCTGGCGTGCGTTTGGAGCAGCGCGGGCAATTATTATGAAGAATGTTTTGCGTGGCCGAATAGCAATGCGTGGGCCGTTCGCCCAGATTGATGCCGATCATTCCGCCCAGTTCCGGCACGTTGGTGAACAGATGTTCCGCGCAGCTTTCTACATATTCCTGGCCTTCGGCGCTGCTGGTGCAAAAATAGGAATAGGGGCCGCTTTTGTGGCCGCCCAGATTGGGAAATTTTTCCAGTGTATCGGATGGCGACATATATTCCGAGATGCCGCCGAAGCCGCGCGGCTCAATGCAGAACGCGTAGATTTTAATTCCGTAAAGTTTGCATGTGGCCACGGTTTGCCGCAATTTTTCCAGCCGCCTTTCCCAATCTTTTCCGTGATCCGGAAAAAATCGCGAGGGGCATAAATCGCTGAATTTAATCGTCATCCACAATCCATTGATGCCGTGGTGCGCCAGGCGATTGAGATATTGTTCGGGATAATAATCGGCATCATCGGCCAGCTCATCGCGATTCTTGGGAGGGCGATTGATCGGCCCAAAAAAACAGCGCGAGATGCGCGTGCGGATAACCGGCTTTCGCGATAATTCGCCAATCGGCAAAAACGGCCCGCCGCGGCGCAACATTTCTTCTTCTAAATGAAACAATCCGCGACGAATTCCTTCCGTATCCGCCGCTTGCACCAGCGCCTGATTTTCTGTAATGGTAATCCGGTATTCTTCAGGGATGCTGGTTTCAGCGTTTACTGTTTCGATAGTAAAAGTACTTTTATTCGCCGAATCTGGATCGTCCGAAAAAGTAAATTTAACATTACCGGCATCCAAAAAATCCATCATATCAGCATATGCGATTTCGAGCACGAAGTTGTCGTCAGGAAAATTCGCGATAATGCAAACGCCGTCGGCAAGCGATGCTTCCTCAGCTTGCGCCATGCGTGGTTTCCAATCATGTTGCGTCCACAATGGCGATTGCAACTCCTGCACAAAACGCCAATCGTTTTCGGGCGGTTGGGTGGGTTGTGGTTTCATGAATAGATAAAAAAAGCCCATGTCATTACCGGCATGGTTGGTTAAGTTTTAGCGTAACTAAAAGAACCGCGCCAGTGCTGACGCGGTTCCTTTTTAGATACTGATAAAAGTACTTTTACAATCCTTTACGCAATCCCAAAGTTCCCTTCCAGCCAGAATATTCCGCACCGCTGATATCAAACAGATAACCAACGGAGCCATAAATCCCCCAGCCGCCGCTTTCTGCGTGGCCTTTGGTGAAGCCTAATTCCAGTTCACCAGATGTGCCGCCGATAGGTGTTGAAATGCTGCTGCCTAAACTGCTGATGGTGGAATCGCCGGAGAATGTATGCCAAATGTTGGCGCGCAACCAGGGCAAGAAACTCTTGCCTGATCTTGGATTGCCGTACAACCGCACACCAACGCGACCAGTCACCGCATTAAGGCTGGAAAGATTTAACTTCGTTCCATCATTCAACGTCACATCGTCCACGTCGGTGTATTGATCGATAATCTGCGCTTGCACTTCGCGGACGATACTGCTTTCCGGATTGAATTGTTGACCTACTTCTAACGATAATGCATAACTATTGCCATTGGGGCTGATGTCATCAGAGTTGGTTCTTGCGTGAATTCCGCTCAATCGCGAATATTGCGCCACTGCGTCCAGATACCAATTGCTGGAAGAATACTTGGTGTAATACGCACCAAAGGTTGTGGCATCCAAATCCAGGTCAGCGACTTTCGATCCGTGCTGGCGCGCGTCGCCGCTGGAAGAAGCGTATGCAACATACAATCCGCCATATTTGCGATTACCTGTATCGTCGCCGCTGGCTATCAAATCAATTCCCGCCTGCGCGCCCCATAAGTTGGAATTGAATCCAAAGTCATTGGAATCGTTCGTATTGAAGTCGTTGGTTTGGCCATAGACGCGGCCCCAGATTCCTTTTTGGGAATCGGCACTATCCAAAAGTACTTTTTCATCACGCTGGCGATCGTTTATATTAGACAAGGTAGACAAAGCGGTGCGCGATCCCAAAACCGACAACACGCCGGTAGCTACCGCTTCGGGACGAGCTGCGCTTTGCAAAAACCAACTGGGATCGGCTTGACCCTGGTTTAGATAATAGCTATAGAGGCCTGTGGTTGGAATCGGCGCTGTCAATACAAAAGCGTTGGATGATGAAGTGCCGCTCACATCCACAATGCGTATGCCATCACCGCTGATAGGTAGTCCCAGACCATTGACGATGTTCACATTTACGCCCGTAGAGCCGCCGGTTACATTATCCACATGCAGTTCGTCAGAAGTTTGCGTGGCGATGTTCGTATCAATAGTCAGTGTGCCGCCATTAGCTTTGAAGACACCGCTACCGTCGTTGGTGAATATGGTATTGTCACCAACATGACCGTCTTGCATCGAAATGCTGCTGCCGGCATTGCTATTCACTGTTTCAATGCCGTTGACCATAGTCGTGGCAGTGCCAGTGGCGTTAGATGCCATGAAAATACCGTTATTATTGAAAACGTCAGCGCCAGCGCCAAAATTGCTGGTTCCGTTAGCACTGTTCCATGTACCAGTGTTGGTGATGATATCGTTTGCCGCATCCGTTTGCACTGTACCGGTGATGTTACCGTCATTTGTGATCGTAGCTGGCCCGCCGGATATTTGAATGGCTGAACCATCCGGAGACAGTGAGGTGGTGGAGACACTTCCGGTGTTATCAATATCGATATTAATTGCTGCACCAGTGGAAGGGTAGTAACTACCGGCAAAAATTCCGTTGGCGGTTCCGTGGACATCGCCGTGCACAGTGATAGAAGTTGTGCCGCTACCTTGATTTCTTGCACTAACACCATTATTAACACCGCTTACATTATTCACATCGAGGATTAAGTTTTTTGTGCTAGAACCTAGGATAGCCGCAGAAATACCATCACCAACAGTACTTGCAACGGTTCCATTCGCAGTTATATTCATTCCACCAGTACCAAAGCTTTGAGCATAAATACCGGTTTGGGAGGATGTGATATTGTCGACATTGATTAATGTATTGCCGTTGCCTTGATTACTTGTTTGAACGCCATACCAATTACTGATTACGTTATTATTATGACCAATATTGGTGGTGTTAACGGTTATATCGCCTGTTCCCAAAGCATTAGAATTTTCTGCATAAACAGCGGCCTGGCTGCCTGTACCGGTGACGCTTCCGCTCGCAATAACACTCGTGACACCTGTGCCGCCATTAACGGCATTAATGCCGCCAGCACCGCTAATTGCGCCATTCGTCGTTATGGTTACTGAGCCAGGCGTTTGGCCGTCATCTCCACTCGAGTTAACTCTCAGTCCCACATACCCGGACGTATTGGTGAGTGAAGAAGAATTAGAATCGGTGTAAGCAAGAGTTCCACTCCCAGTAATGCTAAGGGAATCTCCCGTGTTTGATGGTGCCACATTTACGCTAAATCCTGGATTCGTCGTAACGGTGGTATTGGTTCCGCCACCCAGCCATTGTGAGGTAGTTTCTGCACCTGAAGCAGTATAGTTAGGAGGCCCCCCGCTGAAAGCCGCTCTTGCCACTTGCGGTGTTGCGATCATCGTCGCACCAACAGTCGCTGTTAATAGCAATTGGTGCAGCTGGCGACGTCCTCTGGTAGAGAGTTGAGTCTCTTTCCCTTGTCCACTTTGTCTGGTAATCAGATTATTCTTCTGCATCTCTAAATTCGTCTTCATTATTTCGTTTCCAGCACCTTAAAATTTTAATTTCTAACACATGAAGCATAACAAAAAAATTATCACATAGTGTTCAAACCGCGTAATATAAATCCAGCGTCATCCCCGAATATCGTTATCGGAATCCAGTAAAAGTACTTTTAGAAGATCATGCCCTTAGGAACAATCACGATGCCATTTTCCGTGCAGGTGAAACGCGCTTTATCCGCTTCAGCGTCATAACCGATTTCGGTGTGCGGCGGAATTTTGACGTGTTTATCGATAATAGCGCGGCGGATTTTGCAATGGCGGCCAATTTCCACGTCATCGAAAAGAACACTGTCACGCACATCCGCCCAGGAATGGATAAAACAGCGCGGGCCCAAAATGCTGTGATCGACATGCGAACCGCTGACGATGGCGCCGGTGGAAAGCATGCTGTCGTGCAAATCGGCGCGGCGTTCAGGACTATAAGTGACGGTTTTACCGGGCGGCCCCGGCTGCGAACGGCGGCGCACCGGCCAGTGATCGTCATACAAACTGAATTGCGGCGTGGCGCGCACTAAATCCATATTGGCTTCATAATAGGATTCCAGCGTTCCAATGTCGCGCCAATAAATTCCGTCATAGGGATTTTCATCTTCAAATTGATAGGCAAAAACGCGATCTCCGTCCTTGACCATTTGAGGAATGATGTTTTTGCCAAAGTCATGTTCGGTGTCTTTTTTAACATCATTAATGACGCTTTGCACCAAAACATCGGTGGAAAAAAGATAAACACCCATCGAAGCGAAACAATGATCGGGATCATCAGGAATAGCTACCGGGTTTTGCGGTTTTTCCGCGAAGGATTGAATGCGGCCATCCGAAGATGTGTGAGCGATGCCAAATCGCGAAGCGTCCGCTAACGGCACTTTGGTGCAACTCACGGTGACATCCGCATTATTTTGCAAATGGAAATCCAGCATTTTGGAATAATCCATTTTATAAACATGATCGCCGCTGACTAGCAAAACCCAGCGCGGACGTTCCTGCTCCAGCGCGTAGATATTTTGAAATACGGCGTCGGCGGTTCCTTGATACCAACGTTTGACATTGCGCTGTTGCGGCGGGACGACATCAATAAATTCGCCGAGCAGCGGATTGAACAAATTCCAGGCTTCCTGAATATGCCGTTGCAGGGAAAATGATTTGTATTGCGTCAACACAAAAATCCGGCGCAGCCCGCTGTTGAGGCAATTGGAAAGCGTGAAATCGATAATGCGATAAACGCCCCCAAAGGGAACTGCGGGTTTAGCGCGATCTTTTGTGAGAGGATACAATCGTTCGCCCTGGCCGCCGGCCAGAAGCATGACAACGACTTCCTGTTCCGGTGAAGTGCGCCCGCGTTGCAATTGCGCGCGCACCACCGATGGCGCATAACGCACTTTGCCCGGCTGCACATACTGATCCAGCGGAGACGTGTTGGGAAAGAAATTTTCTTCGAGTGTTGTGTCATTCATAAAAGTACTTTTATGGAGATTAATAGCGGAAAAGTACTTTTATATTATCAGGAACAAAGCGGGAGCGAACTCCGAACTCTAAAGTACTTTCCTACGCATCGCCGCGCGTTAGCAATCGTTGTACAGTTTGTTTTAATTCCGTTAAATCGGAGCTTTTCACCACGTATGCATCCGCCGACCACGAAGTGAACGAATCCTGGTAGCCCGGATATGCTGTGTGAATGATAACAGGAATGCGATGATCAACTTCGAGCAATTTACCCAGTGTATCCAAGCCATCCATCACCGGCATATTAATATCCAGTAACACCAAATCGAGATGTTCATGTTGCGCCACTTCCAGCGCTTCACGGCCATCTGCGGCTGTCAGTACAGAATACCCCTCGTCCCGGAGTTCTTCTTCATAGAGTAATCGTTGATGTACGTTATCTTCCACCACCAATAATGTGCTTGGAGGAAGGTCAGCCTTGGTCATTGGAGTCACCTTTGTTTTGGAATTGTGAGGATGCCAATAGAGGCACCTTCTTGTTCATTGAGCAAATATCACGCCGTTTATTGGTATTGCGGGTTCCGCAAGGGTAAGGAAATTATAAAGGTTGTTCCTTCGTTTATTTCTGACTCTACTTCTATCTTGCCGTCATGATCTTGAATAATCCGCCAGGTTATTGGCAGCCCCAAGCCGGAGCCTTTGATTTTTGTTGAATAAAAAGGATCGAACACATGATTCACTGCATTCTTGGAAATACCTTTTCCCTGATCTCTAATCCTGATTTGCACTGTGTCCGGCCTTTTCATGACTGTGCTGACATGCAATATGCCGCCATCCGGCATGGATTGCGCACCGTTTCTCACAATGTTGAGGAGTGCTTGCAACAATCGAGCGCGATCTAACAAGATTTCCGGAATCGATTGGTCATAATCAGTATCCACTTGCACATTCAACGCTTTGATATCTGCATTGGCCAGCAACAACGCCTGATCTACTATTTCCGACAAGGGCTGTGGCTTTAATTCAATTTTGCCGGGGCTCGCCATCTCCAGCAAATCATCTAGCAATTCTTCCAGCCGTTTTGTTTCCTCCACGATTACATTGGCATTGCGTTGCACCATTTCTATGTCTTCAGGATGTTTGGTTAACCGGTGTGCAAAGCCGCCAATGGTTGCCAAGGGGTTGCGGATTTCATGCGACAAACGCGCTGTCATATCTCCCACCACTGCCAGCCGTTCTGAATTGACCAGTTCCTTTTGGGCCTTTTGTAATTTTTGATATGTTCGGGCGTTGTCGATGGTCAATCCCGCTTGCCCGGCAAGACTATCCAGCAATTGAACATCAGAATCCTCAATCAGATTTCCCGAAAATAAATTGTCTGCAAGCACCACGCCCACCAAGCGATCCTGGGCAAAAAGCGGAGAGAGCACCAGTTCGTTGGCGTTAAAAAGCGCTGCCGCTTGTTGCCACTGGTTGCGATGCATTTCCGTGGTATTCTCGGGGGGGTCTTGCGCCAGCAATTCGCTTCGCGTCAATCGCAACGCGCGGTGCTCTTTCAGAGACGCCTGAAGGGCCGGCAATAATGGATTATCCAAATCAACAACCAGTTCGCGAAGATCTTTTTGCAGCTGCGAAGACGAAAGGGATTCCGAGATATTATCGGTGGCATCCAAAATTTGTTGCAGGCTCCATTCGTTCTTTGCGAGTTCATGCCAGATAGATTGTGCTTCCGCCGCAGAGGAAGCACCGAGCGCCAGCGTTCCTTTGAGTTGTTGTTCCTTTTCATCGGCAAGCAATAAAAAAGCGCGGTTGAATCCCAGTGCATTTCCCGCGGTGATGCATGTTAGAACAGTGCGAAGTACTTTGTCGATATTGAGCGAAGCACTAAAATAGCGTCCAATTTCGCTCATTAATTGCAATTGATGAAAGCCGCGCCAGCGCGAAGTGAGGTTGATGAAGAGCAGCACCGCCTGGGGTTGATTCCGATAGAAGACACGAAAAATCCGGATATCAAAAATTAAGGGAGCGTCCGGCAGCTGAACTCCAGGTGCGAAAAACTTTACACCTTCCAACTCATGAGGAACTCCATTTTCGATAACATCTGTAAGTGCTTCGAGAATACCACTTTGTTGCAATTCTTCAACATTCAAAATGTCAGAAAGCGGAACTCCTTTTAACTCACTTTCCGCCAGTCCCATGGTTTGGCAAAAGCGTTCGTTGGCAGAATGGATGCGGCCGTTGCTATCCACTACTAACAACGAATGCAGCATGCTGGAAAACAGACGTTGTTGAAAAGTTCCTAAATCCCGGATTTGCGCATACGCCAAGCACGACCCTATGCGCGTCGCTAAAAGTGTGGCGATCATTTGCAAAATGTATACATCGTCCGCATCTATTGCCTGGGGATCTGCGCTAACCAATTTTAGGACGCCAAGGGGAATGTTGTTTTGAGTAAACGGAATTGCCAATGCGGCAGATTGAGTATCATCTTGTATTGGCTCACAATCAGTGCCGGTTTGCGGCGCAAAACCACGGCAAAGGACGCGTTGCTCGCGTGCCGCGCGAAGGGCAAAATTAGCGCTCGTATCATGAGCCTTGCCTCCGGCGAAAATTAACCCATGATCACCAGCCCAAGCCGCTAATTTTAGAGAGGCATCCGGATCAAAAGTACTTTCATCATCCTTCGCTTCCGGCAACGGGTCTGATAAATAAATAGCGATGTCGCAAAACTCAAAACTGTTCGCTAAAACTTGCGCTACCAGCGGCAAGAAAGATACATAGTCTGGCGTGGACAGGACACATCGCTGCACTCGATTGATTATTGAAAGATGCGCGACGCGTTGCTGTTCCTGCGTTAATAGGGCGCGATATTTGTTTTTTTCTTTGTTCAGTGATACGGGTGAATCCTTACTCATAATACAACAATTGTCTTAAACGCCGGTAACATTTATTCTATCACTGGCGTTTTTTCTGACATTGGTAAGCCTTATAAAAGTACTTTTACCTCACTTCACTTTCTTTAGCAATAACAACCCGCAGCAAATTTCCATTGCCGCAATTGCGCGTGTTTTGGATTCATGTTCTTCGAACCAATCGATCCAATGATTCAATCCACCGAAAACATCTTTCCACATTTCCAGATATTGCCGCTGCGCCACGCAAAGAGTAATTCCTTCTCCAACCATGGCCAGCGCCAATAATTTCCAGATGTATTTCATCATTTCCTCCTTATGCGCCACCGCGTCCTGTAAACAATCCCACCACAAACAGGATAATCGCGATAATTATCGCCCAGCGAATAAACGTCGCGCCGGGAATGCCGGGGACGATTAATCCAATCAATCCCACCACAAACAAAACCACTGCAATCGTATAGAGTAAGCTCATAATGTCCTCCTTTTTAATTTTGAACTACATCCAATTAAAATAAAAGCAATATCTGTGCCTAATATAAAAGTACTTTTATTCATTAGGCTTTTCGTTTTCCGGCGGTGTTTGCGGCTCGTTTTCGCCTTTCCAGGATTTTTTCAATTGCGCGGCCGCTGTGTCAATCGATTTTTGAAGTTGATTCGCAGAGCGTTTGATAGATTCTTCAGAAAGCGATTCGCCAACCTGCTGTTTCACTGAATTCAGGCTGGATTGCAAATCCGGCGGCGAGGTTTTTAACTCTTTCGCCGCCTGCGGATCTACAAATACCACTTCCGCGCCAAGGCGGAGATTATAAATAGCGGGCATGAATCGAGTGCCGTGCAAAGTGTCTTCCACCAGCCCGGAGGAAAGTTCGTAATCCGTAATACCGCCATCTTCGCCAAATAGCACATCTTTAATATGTCCCAAACCGGTGCCATCTTCGGTATATATTTTGGCGCCAGGCAATAAACTTTTCTGTTCCATCAACGGCAGAATTTGTGGCAGGTTTCCGGCTTTTTGACAAGAATCGCTATTTTGCACAATCACCGCGTTTTCACCGATAGTTTGGATTTCTTCCCATGGCACAACCTGCGCATCCACTAAGCCAAATAAGTCTTTATCGCCCAGCAGCAACGCCGCCGCACGGCGGTTAGCGCCGTCAAAAATGATCTGACGCACTTTGCCCAAATCAACTCCTTCCTTCTGCGCAATGACGCGATATCCAATTAGTGTTCCACTTTTCATATTTAATGCTCCTGATTCACTTATTAGCAAAGCCAATGCCGACCTAATAGTTGTGTCACAATAAAGTATCGAGCAAAAATTCAAGGGAGAAAAAATGAAACTCAGAAAAACATGTGGACTGTTGCTGGCATTGTTGCCCGGACTTTTGTTATCCGCGCCGCGAGCGCACGCGGACAAATTTTCCGACACCACCGGCAAAAAACTGATCGAAGTCGGCTGGGATACGCCCACGCCCGAATATGTCCGCGATCATATTCAGGATATGGAAAAGCGCCCTTTTGAAGGCGTTATTTTTCGTTTGCCCAGTGGCGGCGGCCAGGTCTTTGACGTCACGAAAAATCCCGATCTGACGCCGCAGCTAAAAGTACTTTCAGCTATCAAATGGAATACATTCACCGACAACTTCCTGACCATGTATGCCGCTTCCACCATGGATTGGTATAGCGACAGCGATT
>Ga0164242_10000598_pt1 | contig 43694 bp, 37 predicted proteins | sample OricomgcompostMG_FD_108783 | JGI IMG/M metagenome (GOLD analysis project Ga0164242, IMG submission 108783) | Miracle-Growth compost microbial communities from Emeryville, California, USA - Original compost - Miracle growth compost (MG) ... | reverse complement strand
GTGCTCAAGAATGCCCGCCTCACCACGCTGCTGCTCCCCGGCGTCGGCACCATCCACGAGCTCGAGCGGGCCTGGGACCTCGGCGTCCGCTCGGTACGAGTCGCGACCCACTGCACCGAGGCCGATGTCTCCGCGCAGCACATCGCCGCCGCCCGCGAGATCGGCATGGACGTCTCCGGCTTCCTGATGCTCTCCCACATGGCACCGCCGGATCAGCTTGCCCAGCAGGCGAAGCTGATGGAGTCATATGGCGCGCACTGCGTCTACGTGACCGACTCCGGCGGTCGACTGACCATGAACGGCGTCGCCGAACGAGTCCGCGCCTACAGAGACGTCCTCGAGCCGGAGACCCAGATCGGCATCCACGCCCACGAGAACCTCTCGCTCTCGGTGGCCAACTCCGTCGTCGCCGTCGAGAACGGCGTCTCCCGGGTCGACGCCTCGCTCGCCGGCCACGGCGCCGGTGCCGGCAACTGCCCGATCGAGGCCTTCGTCGCCGTCGCCGACCACTCCGACCTCAAGCACAACTGCGACCTCTTCAAGCTGCAAGACGCCGCCGACGACATCGTCCGCCCGCTCCAGGACCGGCCCGTCCGAGTCGACCGCGAGACCCTCACCCTCGGATACGGCGGCGTCTACGGCTCCTTCCTGCGCCACGCCGAGATCGCCGCCGAAAGGTACGAAGTCGACGCACGCGACATCCTCATGGAATGCGGACGCCGTCACCTCGTCGGCGGCCAAGAAGACATGATCATCGACATCGCCCTGAACATGCGCGAGGACGTCTCGGCCTGAGTGGCTCGGCCTGAGTGGCGCGGCCTGGGTAATCGTGCTGGTGATCCTGGAAATCATGGAACAAAGCCCGGAAACGCCCGCACCCCGCAGGCCATTTGTCGCCCCAGCACCGGCAACGTATGGGCATTGGGACATTCGCCGCTGGTATACCGTGCGTCCTGTCTTCAGCGACGACGCTAGCGACGACTCGCCGAGGGGATCAGGTCGAATCCCTGGGCAGGCTTCCGGCTCAACGCTCAGCACGAACACCGATGGGGTTGGGCCACCTATGGGTGACGATGGGAGCTGCGAAGGGCACGCGCGACCGTGGACAGCGGGCACGTCGACCTCCGTGCCCGTGTGTCCTCACCCATTGCTGCGCTGGTGGCCCAATCTGCGCGCCTGTGGTATCTCGCGAGTCGGGTGGTGCGGCGTGGTGCACCCGGGCCGGGGGGTCGGTCAGCTTCCTAGGGTCGCTCGATAGGGTCGGCCGCGCGTTCGGCTTCGAACTGTTGCCTGGCCTTCTCTCGGGCGGCGAGCACGCTCGGGATCAAGTCGGGTTTGCGTTGCAGCGCCCAAGCCTCAGCATCCACCAGTGATTGGCTGGACTTCTTGAATTGGGGCATTACTTCGGTGGCGAACAGCTCATATGAGCGTGCCGTTGCTGCCGGATTGGCCCAATCGTGCGCCCACATCAAATAGGTTCCGAATCCGCCAGCCTGTTGTTGAAGGCGGTTGATCTGAGCCACCGCTTGCTCAGGTGTGCCGACGACGGCGAAGCCGGAGTCTACGAGGGTGTGTGCCCAGGAGTCGTTGAGCTTTCCGCTGGTGGGCAGGATCGGGAGCGTACTCACGCTGCCGTTATAGTAGGCCCACTCCTCTAGGCCCTTCTCGACGTCGCGTAGCGCTTGTTCTTCCGTTTCGGCGATATGCATGGGGCCCACCATGCGCCACGCGCTTCGGTTTACCTCGGTGCTGTAGCGGGTCGCCTGTTCTTCCATGATGGACCAGTGCTCGGCGAGTACGTTGAATCCGGCCTGTTGAGTAGCGTTCATTGACAGCAACGATGCGCCAAGACGTCCAGCGAGACGCGGACCGTTGGGGGTGACGGTTGCTGCGATCGCGATCTCCAGGCCGTTTGGGTTCGCGGGTAACAGTTGCAGCGCCGCGCGGTCCAGTTCAAACCAATCGGTCTTGACCGAGACTCGCTCTCCCCGCAAGAGCGCCAGGATTGCCTCGACCGACTCCTCCATCATGGGCCGTGTCTGGCTTGGGTTCACTCCGATGGCTTCTGCATCGTATGGAAGAGCGCCCGGGCCCACCCCGAGAACCACGCGTCCTCTTGCGAGATGGTCGAGCAACACGAACCTCTCTGCGACATTGAAGGGGTGGTGATAAGGCAAGGAAACTACGCCGGCGCACAGTTTGATCCGTGAAGTACGCGCAGCCGCGTGGGCGAGGAAGACCTCAGGTGAGGACACATATTCCCAGCCTGTCGAGTGGTGTTCCCCTACCCAGAATTCGTCGAAACCGAGTTGCTCGAGTCGTTGCACCAACGCAATGTCGCGATGGAGTGCGAGTGTGGGGTTCGTCTTGTTGGAGTGGATCGGGGAAAGGAAGACCCCGAACTTGAGTTCCTGCATGCTGCCCGACATGTGGGTGCTCCCTCGAAGGACGGATCGTGTGTGGGGATCATGGTCTGACACGGCCGACCAGTCGCCCAGCGATGCGGCTCACTGAGTGGCACACCCGGAGAAAGTTGATCGCGGCCCCACCATTACCTCGGCTGTGGGCACTTAGGCGAGTATCGGATGCCTGGTTGGGCGAAGTTGCTCGGTTCGGAGACTGAGCGGGGCTCGGCCACGTGGCTCGTGCGGTGAATCGATTCTTCGCTGTTACCGGTCAGCGGTCGTACTGGAGTGTGAAAGCGGTGACAGATTCACGGTCAACCGTGCGATGGTGAAGGAAGGACTCGATGTCAAATCCGAGGTGCTCCAGTGTTGCGAAATAGGCGTAGTCGACAGCTCCTCCGAAGGCGCGGCCACGGGTGATCATCGGAGCTTGGCGGCGGGCGAACGCGTCTTGGGTCCGTTCCCAATCCTCTTGCGTTTCCACAGGGCCGAAGTAGAGATGGTGGACACCTTCGCCACCTTGGTCGAGGAATCCCTCGCGATAGCGACTGGGCCCACCGGTCGGCTGGATGATCTCTACGCCAAGTTCGCGGCCAGATGCGCGTGAGTGATCGCGGTCGACAGCAGCGCCGCCCATTGGTTGAGAGGCTCGGAGTTCGCCTAACGGCGCGGAGCTGGACAGGTAGGCGTCCGAGCCAGCAGTCCCGTCATAGACGACCTCATCGAGGGTGTCCAGATCAGTGTTGAAATTGATCACCGGCCATCGCTGTTGCCCAAAAATGCGCGCGTGGGCGCGCGTGCATTCCTCGATGTCACGAACGACGACACCGAGGTGTTTCACGGTTCTTCCGGTGAAGTCGAGGTCAGGATCGACCAAGTCGGAAAGGTTGACCTCTTCGGATCGAGCTGCGGCATGGTCCCACGCGTCTTGGTCCCCCACCGAAAGGCAGTAGCCACCTAGAGCCTTGGAAGTGTCGAACCACCACACGGTGCCATCGCCGACCCGAACCTTTTGACGCAACGGGGTGGATCGTTGCAGATTCTCGACGATTCTCCTGTCCTCGGATGCGCTTCCAGAAGTAACACAGATGTCGTGGACGCTCACTCCGCTGGTCGCTAGCTGACGCGCGAAGGACGTGCCGCCGGTAAGGGGTTGGATCAGCTCGAACTCGGTACCCTCTGCGCTCGCGTGCACTGCGACTTTGAAGGCAGCTTCGATACCGACGCCGGCAACTTCCACCGACGCGCCTGCCGATGTGTCGAGAACGGCGAAACTCCAGGTTCCCATGCCCAACAGCGCGGCGTAGGTGCGCATCGACTCCTCGAGGTCACGGACCACCACACGCACCCGCCGTAGCCCGACCGGTGCGCCCAGTTCACCCCAATCGGGGGTCGTGCGGAAGCTCAGCGGGTCCTCTTGCGCTTGATCGTGAGGAAGGGTCCGTGCGAGAAGAGCTCGGGCCTCGACTGTAGCCGGGAAGCCGGTATAGGGGCCGACCTGCAAGAGCAGTTCGTTCAGATCTTCGTCTGTGATGCCGGCCGTCCGGGCGAGACGAAGGTGATGCTCGAACGCGCGCCACGATCGTGTCGCGACGTCCACGGCCAACAAGATGAGTGCACGCTCGCGCAGGGACAGTCCTGGCCGGCCGAGCAACCAGCCCCAGGTGAGCGCGAACGGGACCTCAGTAGCATCCAACGCGTCGTCGCCGATGCGGGCACTTCGCTCTCGACGTGCCCGCACCTCGGCAGCAGCCTCGAAACCGATGACCTCGGCGAATCGGCGTAAGCCAGCTTCGAACAGGTCGCCAACGTCCCAACGACGTCGGCTCGGGCCCTGGTTCACCTGTGCTCCTCCCAAGTCTGATCGGCGTCGTTCCACCGGTAGAGCTGGCGACGCCAGTAGATCTCCGCCTCAGTGGCCACGGCGGGGTCCCTGAACTCGGCTCCGGGGCGTGGCCTGGTGAGTTCGACACTCCAATGCGCGTCGAAAGTGCTGCGGTCACGCCAGCGTTCGAGTAGCACGATTCGATCGCAGTGGGAGAGACTCTGAAATAGCTCGTATTGCAGGCATCCCTCATCGGTGCGCGCCGCGCGTGCATGTGGTTGCCACGAGGCCAGATAGTCGGTAGCGGCTCCCGGCAGCACCGCAAAGGCCACGATCAGACGGACCTCAGCCATCGTTGGCGCTCTCTGGGCTGGTCGCACGCGAGTCGGCGCCCGCGCTGAAAACGGTCCCCGTTTCCGGTCGTCGAAGGAATCCGCCTCGTGGATGGTGAACCAGTCGCTGATGCTTGGAGCCAAGGTACCTGAGTGCTTGCGGGGTCGTAGCCTCGATTTCCGGACATCCAGCGCGTCCCACAGCGCCGGTGAGCGACACCGAGCCAGTGCGGCTAGGGCGCCATACTTGGCCCTGGCGCCTAGCGGGACTCAGGCCTTCAGAGAGCATCGGCAGTCATGGCGTAATGCGGTGGTCAGCCATGGTCACGACGCCACTGCGGCAGCAGAGTGCGCCACTTCGACATCCGCGAGCCGATGCGCAGCGGAGACCACCTCGGCGGCGACCACAGCCAGACCGTCGACGGCTGCCTCCAGCGGCGGCGGCGAACCGGGAAGCGGAGTCGTGGTGTTAATGACGCACCCGTACGGCGTGGGCCAGCCTCGCAGGGCATGGACGATTGCGCGCACGGTCGTAAGCGTGTTGACGCCCGCTTGCCAGCCCTTGGCGACCGTTACCACGCCGACGGGTTTGCCGGCCAGGTAGATCGAGTCGTCGTGCGCCATGTCCTCGATGTAATCCAAGGCGTTCTTGAGCATGCCCGACACTGAACCGTGGTAGGCAGCGCTGGAGATCACCACGCCGTCGGCCACGCGGAGTGCTTCGATCAGTTCGACTGCCTCGGGGGTGCGTGAGTCGGACGTGGGGTCATACAGCGGCAGCTTGCGCAGGAATTCACCGGCGAAGCTGCGGACCTCGCCACCCAGACGGTTGACCTCGTCCATGACCAGACGCAGCGCTTGATCGCTCGACGATGTGGGACTGATCGTGCCCCCGATTCCGACGATCACGATCGGATCGGCTGCATCTCTTGAGGCTTGCGCGGTCTCACGTGGTGACCTCATTGCTCTCTCGTGTCCTGACTAGGTGCGGCCACTGTTGGTGAGACAGGCCCGGTAGGTGGGTTGGGTTGGGAGACGGTCGTATCTTCGGTGTCGGGCAACGGCGACACGGAAGCTTCCGCGGCCGAGCCGGTGACGGTGTTCTCGTACTTGTCGATGGCCTCGCGAACTGCACGCGCACCGGCGACCTTGCCTTCCTCGATGTGCTCGAAGAAGGAGCGCTGGGAGGCAACCTTGGTTTCGCTCGCCTTGTTGACCGCGGGGATTACGTATTCGGCGAAAAGACGCAGAGAGCGCTTGGTTGCCTCCGGGCTGGCCCACTCGTGGCCCATCAGCAGGTAGGTACCGAACTCGCCCGACTGTTCGCGCAGGCGGAGAATCTGGGCGATGGCGTCCTCTGGTGTCCCGATGACCCCCACGCCGCCGTTGCGAATCATCTCGATGGCGGTCTTGTTTGCCTGGTAGCGCGACGGTGCGCCCGTGGCGGCGGTCCACACCTCGGTGGTACGGAGCCATTGCTTCACCATCTCCTCGATACCGTAGGTGGCCTCGGCCTCGGCTTGGGCACGGGTCTCGGCCAAGTGCATCGGTCCCACCAGTCGCCAGCTCTCGCGTCTCGGCGGGGGCGCGCTGTGCCGCTGCGCCGACTCCTCTGCGATGGACATCTGGCGCTCGAGAGCAGCAAATCCGGTCGCTGTCGTCGCCGAGGCCGAGATCATTGACAGACCGTAACGGCCCGCAAGCGATGGGCCCGAAGGCGAGACCACGCACACAACACCGATCTCGAAGTCGCTATACGGGGCAAACTGCAGCGAAGCTCCGCGCAAGGCGAACCAATCCGTCTCGCGAGTTACAGGCGCGTCGCCGCGCAGCAGCTCGAGGATCACCTCGATTGATTCCTCCATGCGCCGGCGCTGATCACTGGGGTTGATGCCCATCATCATCGCGTCTTGGGGCAGCGACCCGGGACCGATGCCCATAACAAGGCGACCATGCGTCAGGTGGTCGAGGGTGGCGAATCGCTCGGCTACTAGAAACGGATTGTGGTATGAGAGCGAGACGACTCCGCTGCCCAGACTGATCCGGCTCGTGCGGCGGGCTGCGGCCGCGATGAAGATGTCCGGTGCCGGGATGATCTCCATTCCGCCCGAATGGTGCTCACCGAAGAGAACTTCATCGAACCCGAGGTGGTCGAGGTGTTCAACGAGGTCGAGGTCTCGGTGCATAGCAGCTGTCGTGTTGGCACGGCTGGAATGGAAAGGTGACAAGAACATTCCGAATCGCATTGCTACCTCGCTCTGCAGTGATTTGTCGGCAGTGATCTGTCGTCGCGCCGACTGCGTATCCGCGCGCCCTGGTGAAGCACCTTCTCCAGTGCGAATAATGCATATTCGACTCTCGACCTGCGGGTGGGTCTCGGCAAGAGGAGCGTCCCGGCGACCGGGACCGTCGCTCACCTTCGACCACGGTCAAACGCGGTGAGCAGTCGTGTGCTAACCGCTGACCACTACTCCCATGCCGGTGATCCACTCGGGCACTGGCTGATAGGCGTAAGATCCCTTCGTGGCTCCTGAGGCGATCCACGCGGCCACCCAGGTGCGGACCTCATGGGTGCCCAGCCCAGCTTGCTCAATATCGGTGTCTGCGAGGTTCCTGAGGAAGGCCTCGTCGGACGCGGCGACCGCGGCGAGGAATCGCCGGTCCCAGGGTGGGTTGATGAACTTGGCGGCGTCTGCGACCGTGCGCCGCGAGACCGCTTCGCGTTCCGCCTCGGAGAGCGCCGTGACTGCTTTGGCCATCGATGGCGGTTGGTGAGATAGGCCGCCCGAGCCGACGTACAGGATCCGGTCGACCTTGTCTTCAAGGTAGCCACCTACCGCGGCGGCTACCTCTGCTACGCGATTGACCGGGGCTAACGGTGGTCGCGCACAGTTGAGCACGATGGGGAGGCATCGACGAGCCCCCAAATGTCCGAAGAGCTGGACGAAGGTTTGCCCAAAGCCGTGATCGATACGGATGTCGTGCCCGAGCGCGACATCGAACCCAGTACGAAGCAGAACCGCTGTCAGCTCCGTGGCGAGAGCGGAATCGACATCGTAGGCGTCTGCGGGGGTACCCCAATCTCCGTATCCGACAGCGGAATCGACCACCGTGACGGCAGGGACAAGGTTGTCGAGGGCGCGAGAATGGTCGGGACCGAAAAACACCACCAGATCGGGGTCGAAAGCTTCGATGCGCCTACGCGCATCGTCGATAGCTTCGAGGAATCTTCGGCCGGCCTGCCCACCATCGACGGTGTCGATGAGAGGGCTGTGAGAGGCACAAACAGCCATGCTGATCACGGATGGTTTCCTTTCCTACGCGCGTCTGGTCGACAAGCCCCGGCAGGCGTCAGGAACGCAGTCCCAGCTCGGTACCTAGGTCTGCGAAGAGTTCTTGCCCGACCAGCAGGGAGTTCTGCGGGGAAGCGAGCCAGACCATCACCTCGGCGACCTCAGCGGCGGTCGCGAATCGGTCTTGGGTGTTGGGGAGGAACTGCATCCAGGACCGGGTGGCGTCCTCAGATGCGAGGACGTCTGCCATCATCGGTGTCGCTGTCGTTCCCGGTGCGACAGCATTGAGCAAGATCCCTGCGCCCGCCCATTCTGGACGGGGCGCGGTCTGGCGCATCCATTGCGAAAGAGCCGTTTTCGTCGAGGAGTAGACGCGGGCGCGACCGGTTGGATCCGGCGTCGACTTTGCACCCGCGGAGCGCGCTCTCGGCTCGTCATCCTCGAGGCAGGCAGCGACGATGTCGGGGTCGTTGGGAAGCAGTGTTGCCACCGACGAGGTAACGACGACCCGTGGTGCTGGCGAGCTTTCAAGAAGCTCCCGTAGGGCGAGCACGACTTTGACGGTCCCGAAATAGTTTACCGAGACCGTATCGGGGCGCGCCTCACGTGCCCCGGCACAACAGATGAGGCCGTCCAGGCGCTCTAGACGATCGGTGACGGCCTGCGTGACCGCGTCGCGTCCTACAGGAGTCGACAGGTCACCGGTGACGTCGACGCCGTCAGCAAGGTCGATGGTAAGGACGTCATGTCCTGCCTTGCTGAGCAGCTGAGCACATGCTGCACCCATCCCCGAGGCGGCACCTGTCACGACATAGCTGCGCGTGGAATTCATGCCCGTTCCCCCTTCACATTCCCCTGCGCGGCGACCGCAGGCGTGAGGTTCGGCTCAGTCAAGTCGCGGCCGTGAGCGGCAGAGCCGGTCACGGTGTGCAGTGGTCCACTAGACGCCAGCATCTGGTCTCCTCGGTTGCTCATTCATATTCGACCCAGTGCGCGGCATGGGTACCGACCACGCCGAACCAGGCTCTGAGGAGAGCAGATCATCCGACTACGTTGGCGACCAACCAGGTCGTCTTACTCAGCGGCACGCCCGCGCGTAAGCGGCGGCTTGAAGCCACAGGTGGGGTCGCCCGCGCTGTCGGCTCCCTGGAATCGTTCCAGAGCGAGCAAGTCGCGGGAGATGCGATCCGCGACCTGGCGGACCGTGGGCGAGAGTTTGTTGGGGTCGAACCGGAAGGTTGGCACGGTTATCGATACGGCTCCAAGCGCGACACCGGCCGCGTCCAAGATTGGCGAGGCGACGCACGCCACTCCTACGAAGGACTCCTCGATCTCCAAGCTGATCCGTGTCTCGCGGGTCTTGTGCAACTGCCGTTGGAGGTTACCGGGAGCGATCACCGTGCGGGTGGTCTGAACGCTGAGAGGTTGGACCAGGACCTCGTGCATGATCACTGGATTGAAAGCAAGCATCGCCTTCCCCAGGGCTGTTCCATGCGCTGGAGCTCGGCCACCAACGACGGTCGGGCAACGTACTGCGGAATGTCCCTCGATCTTCTCCACATAGACAACGTCACGGCCGTCGAGAACTGCCAGGTGCACGGTCTCGCGCAGCTGCGCATGCACGTCACTAAGGTAGGGCACAGCGATTCTTCGAAGATTACGTTGCCGCTCGGCCTTGCTCCCCCACTCGAATATCCGTAGGCCGAGACCGAACCCCGCCGGCGTCTTGTCGAGCAGTCCGAGTTCGACCAACTGGCCAGCGAGTCGGTGCACCGTCGACTTGGGAAGCCGCGTGAGGATGACCAAGTCGGTGAGTGGGAGTGGGCGGCCAGCCCGGCTGAGGGTCTCCAGCAGAACCAGTCCCCGCCCCATGACAGATCTGTTGCCGGTCGAAAGCTGGTCCTCTTCCGAGCCTGATACCTCGCCAGACACGTCGGTGAGTGCGTTGAACTCGCCCCGGGTCGACTTGTTGTGGTCGTGGACATCGTGTCCGGGCAGCGTCCTCACCATGATCGTTCATTCCCCTCACTGCAGTGACTGCGACCATTCCGCGACGGGCGTCCATTCATCGACGTACGTCCACCCAATGCTCGACTGTAAGATCCGTCACATCGGCTGTCAATAGATCGGGGTCGTACGCCACCGCTTCTGCTCTCCGCGTTGCCGTTCCCCCGGCTGTCCCCGCGGTGTCCCCCAGCTAGGTCGATCCCCCTGGCTGCCGCCTGGCGCGCGCAGGCCGCGGACCGAGTGGCACGCGCCGGGGGCGCTGCCTGGGTCGAGGCTTGCGTGAGCCGGTGCCGCTGAGCGGGACATCGCGCTCGGAGTTTGCGCCTGTCGATGCCCAGACTGAGGCACCTGACCCGCCTGAGGCATAGGCGCGCCCGCGGCTCTCCCGGTAGCTGGCTCCTTCGTCAAACTCGAGATCAAAGGTGAGATCTGTCTAGTGCTCTGGCTCAGAACGGACACGAAGCTGGGGCGGTTGCCGCGCAGCGACGGGGGAGTCGCCAGAACAGATCGCTTCGCATCGGCTAGTCCGGGCCGACGTGGGGTCACGACCAGGTCGACCCGCGAGCAGGTCGACCGCGAGCCACCCTGCCGCATGTCGTGGTCGCCGTGGTTACGCAGGTGGGTTGTCGGTCATCGGCAGGTCATCAAAGATGCGGGTCTGCACCGGAGGAACGCGGTCGCGGTCTCGCAGGAGTTCGTTCTCGTCGGCGTGCAGTCCGACGATGCGGTCGGCCTGCGGGAGGGCCTGTGATGAGGATCAGCCTGTACCTGGATTTGCGCAATCCGCCGCGATGGCAGCGGCCCTGGGCCGAGCACTATGCCCGTGCGCTCACGTTGCTCAGCGACGCCGAAGCGATGGGGGCCGACGGTGTCTGGCTGACCGAGCATCACTTCTTCGAAGACGGCTACCTTCCTCAGCCGCTGACCTTCGCAGCCGCGATTGCGGCCCGAACCGAGCGGATGCGCATCGGCACCGCGGTCTTGCTGGCCAATCTGCGTTCCCCGGTACACACCGCCGAGGAGGCCGCCGTGGTCGACATCCTCAGTGGCGGGCGGCTCGATCTCGGCGTCGGGGTGGGCTATCGGATTCCGGAGTATGAGGCGTTTGACGCCGATATTGGGCGTCGGTACTCAGTTCTTGAGCAACGAGTTCTCGACATTCGGCGAGCCTGGACTCATCGGGTGACTCCCACGCCGATCCAGCAACCCATCCCCATGTGGGGTGGATTCTTTGGGCAGCGTGGCGCCGAGTTGGCCGGCCGGCTCGGGCTGGGTTTGCTCTCGTTGGACCGCAGCCTCTATCCGACCTATGCCAGAGCGCTGGAGGCTACCGGGTACGAACAGGCCAGCGCACGACTAACCGGCAGCCTCCGAGTCGTCGTTGCGCACGACCCCGAGCGGACTTGGTCGATCATTCGTCCACACCTGGAATACATGTGGAACACTTACAACTCCTACGGCGCCGAAGGCACGGGGCGTACACCGTCGCCGATCGACGCCGAGGCTTGGAGACGTCCCAGCGCCAATGGCGCGCCGCCCCTGTTCCAAGTGCTTACCCCCGAGGACACAGTGCGGTTCGCGCGCGAACTCACTCACGGCCTGCCTGTGCGAGAACTCTATGTGTGGGCGAGCCTGGCCGGCATGCCCGACTCCACGGTCCAGGAGCACTTGTCTCTGCTCCTCGAGCAGGTTGCGCCACAGCTACGCAGAGATTGAAACATCCCAGCACTTCTGTCCCAGCGGCCACGGCGAGCGTCTGCCCCACGCGAGTACGCCGAGCCAGCGCCACCTCAAGAGCAAGCCGAGTCACAGGTAGCTGGCCAGCGCTGCCCGTTGTCCCATCGAATCGCAGCCTCTGTGCCATCGGGTGGAACCACCATTGTATCCAGGGGCCGGGGAGTCGTCAGAGCCGTGCTGACCTCAGTCGGCAACCGGCGCTTGCTCGATCACCTCGAGCATCGACTTCGATACCACGTCGATCATGGTCTCCATTCCCCCGGACTGTAGGTGAACCTCCTGCACGGCATGGAAGAACAGCCAGCGATTCACCATCATCACCAAGACCCGGGCCCGCTCGAACGCATCTGGACGGATGGTGAATCCTCGTGCGGTAAGACTTTCCAGCATTCGGCCTGCGGACTCGTACTGAATCTCAACCGCGCGCTCGGCAGCATGCCGATCGTGGGCGATGGATTGAACAACCAGATGTACGGCCGGACGGTACTCACAGAAGCGATGATGAACGGCAGCAAGCCAGTCGCCAACAGCACCCTGATCACGTGGGTCGACGGCGCCGAGCGCCTCCATCGTGTCATTGACCGGGGCTGTGTCCTCGAATGCTACTTCGAAGGCGATATCGCCTTTTCCTCGGAAATGGTTGTAGAAGGTAGACCTTCCCATCCCCGCTCGACCAGTGATTTCCTCGACCGTGGCGGCACCGAAACCGCGTTCGCCAAAGACGGCACGGCCTGCTTCAAGGAGCGCGAGTCGCGTCTGACGCTTTTGACGATCCCTGAGCGACCCCCTCGTCCTCGACCCGGGAAGGGGTGGGATTGCCGCCGAGCCTGTGCGCATTCTTCGCTCCTTCGAACTCGGCATGGCATCGCAGTCTAGCGGGAACTCAACAGCGACCTGCGTATTCGGTGGGTTTCCCCTCGTAGCGTGGAGACATCGCCCCAAAAGGAGAATTGGCGATGGTGAAGAAGTCGAGGTATCAGAAGTTCGATGAGGACTTCAAGCAGGGCGCGGTCCGGCTGGTGTTCGAGTCCGGGAAGCCGATCGCGCAGGTCGCTCGAGATCTCGGTGTCAACGACGGCACGTTGGGCAACTGGGTGGCCAAGGCTCGTCGGGAGCGTGATGGTGAGAACCCGTCGTTGAGCGAGGATGAGCGGGCCGAGCTGGGTCGGTTGCGCAAGGAGAACACCGAGCTGCGGATGCAGCGTGATGTCCTCAAACGATCGGTCGCCCTCTGGGTGGACGAGGCGACGGGCCGGTAGCCATGGCCGCCTATATCGCTGCCCAGAAGGGGCCGAGCACGGCATCCCGCATGCGACCGCGTGTCGAGCTCTGGGAGTCTCCCAGGCGTGGTTCTACAAGTGGCGCGACGGCGACCCGTCGACCCAACATGCCAGGCGTGAGCAGTTGAAGGTCGCGATCGGGCGTTTGTTCGCCAAACATCACCGGACCTACGGGTCGCCGCGGATCACCGACGACCTGCGCGAGGAGGGCTGGCGGGTCAGTGAGAACACGGTGGCGAAGCTGATGGCCGAGCTGGGGTTGGTCTCGCGTCGCCGCAGACACCGCAGGCAGACCACCCGCCAGGGTCGCGGCCGGTGGCGAGCCCAGGACCTGATCAAGCGTGATTTCGGCACCGATCGGCTCAACCACAAGTGGTACGGCGACGGCACTGAAATCGTCACTGATGAGGGCAAGCTGTTCCTCGACAGCGTGCTGGACATGGGGTCCAGGCGCATCGTCGGGTTCGCCATCGGGGAACATCACGATGCCGATCTGGCGGTCGCGTCCATACAGATGGCGTTCGCGGTCCGGGGCGGCAAAGGTGCCCTCGTCGACACGATCATGCATTCAGACCAGGGCAGCGAAGGCGGAATCAACCGGTCGTCGCAACACCTCGAGTTCGGAGGCGTTCGAGCATGGCCACAGCGGACTGGAACAAGAAGACCAGCGATGCGCCCGAGGAGCTTCGCCGGCAGTGGCGTGCTGATCGAGCATTGCGACCGGCGATGCGTTCGCCCGGGCGGCCGGATCCATCGCGAGTGGTGCAGCGGCAGTTCTGGCGGCTGATCGCCACCGGTGTCACGACGGTCGAGGCGTCGCTGGCCGTTGGCGTGTCGTGGCCAGTCGGTGCACGCTGGTTTCGCCACGCTGGCGGCATGCCGCCGATCTCGCTGGCCGACCCTACTGGCCGCTATTTGACCTTCGAGGAACGCGAGGAGATCGCGATTCTGCGTGCCAAAGGCAAGGGAGTGCGTGAAATCGCCCGTGCGATCGGGCGTGACCCTGGGACGGTCTCGCGCGAGCTGCGCCGCAATGCCGCGACTCGTGGCGGAAAGCTGGAGTACCGCGCTGGTGTGGCGCAGTGGAAGGCGCAGCAGGCCGCGAAGCGTCCCAAGGCCGCGAAGCTCGTGACCAACGAGCGGTTGCGTCAGTACGTACAGGATCGGCTCGCCGGCCAAGTCCGCCGTCCTGATGGCACGATCGTGCCGGGCCCGAGACCGCCTGCGTGGAAGGGGCTGAACAAACCCCACCGGCAGGACCGACGGTGGTCGACGGCGTGGAGCCCGGAGCAGATCGCTCAGCGGCTGAAGGTCGAGTTCCCCGATGATGAGTCCATGCGCATCAGCCACGAGGCGATCTACCAGTCGCTGTTCATCGAGGCCGTGGCGCGCTCAAGCGCGAGCTGGTCGCCTGCCTGCGCACCGGCCGTGCGCTACGGCAGCCGAGGGCCAGGGCGCAGAACAAGCCTGCCGGGCATGTCACGGCTGACGTGGTCCTCAGCAAGCGTCCCGCCGAAGCCGCCGACCGCGCCGTCCCCGGTCACTGGGAAGGTGATCTGATCATCGGAACCGGCCGGTCGGCGATCGGCACACTCGTCGAACGCAGCAGCCGTTCCACGTTGCTGGTGCACCTGCCCCGGCTGGAGGGCTGGGGCGAGAAACCGTATGTGAAGAACGGGCCATCGCTGGGTGGCTACGGAGCCGTCGCGATGAACGCAGCGCTGACGGCATCGATCACCAAGCTGCCCGAGCAGCTGCGCAAGACGCTGACGTGGGACCGCGGCAAGGAGCTCTCAGGCCACGCCCTGCTCGCGTTGGAGACCGGCACCAAGGTGTACTTCGCCGACCCCCCCTCGCCCTGGCAACGCCCGTCGAACGAGAACACCAACGGCCTGCTGCGCCAGTACTTCCCCAAGGGCACCGATCTGTCGCGCTGGTCCGCCGAGGACCTCGAGGCCGTCGCTCACACGCTCAACAACAGGCCCCGGAAGGTGCTCGGATGGAAGACGCCCGCTGAGGTGTTCGAGGAGCAACTACGCTCGCTTCAACAACCCGGTGTTGCATCGACCGGTTGAACTCGCCGAATTCACCGCTGGGGCGTTTCAGAAAGCCTCCAAACGGTGCGGGCTGACCCAGTCGATGGGCCGCCCGGGCTCGGGGCTGGACAACGCGGTCATCGAATCGTGGCACTCCACCCTCGAGTTCGAACTCCGCAAGCTCGAGCACTTCACCACCAGAGCCCACGCCCGGGTCCGGGTGGCTGCCTGGATCGAGGAATACAACCACGAGCACAAGCACTCCGCGCTGGGGATGCGGACTCCCATCGCTTATGAGATCGCGTTGCAGAACGGCGAACTCGACACACCCGAGGCAGCAGCGTGAGGGCCTGCCACCCCCCGCATATCCGATGATGACGTCGTCCTCGCCGGCCCCAAGACCAAGCCCTCCGGGTGGCCTGCGGCCAGTCTTGACCCCGGCTGTGGGCGCCGCCCCAAAGCACCTGCGGGGACCTGGCATCCCCGGCAGGAACCACAAAATCAAGTCTCCACGGTTTCAGGGGATTGCCACGGTGCTCACAGAAGACGGTTCGCTCGACCGCTCACGCTCAAACGCAGTTCTCCTGATACGACGACCAAAGCACACGTAAACCGCAGCCTGTTCTGGTTCACTCGCTCAGCGATGACCCGCCTCCCGCATTAGACCCCTCCGTCCCCACAAGTGGCTGCATCCTCATGTGCTGGTGCAGGTGGCTAGGTGCCTTGAGATTAGGCAATCGCAAGGGTAATTGCGCGCTCCGTGACGGCATCGTCCTCCAGGACGGCACTGACGTGGCCGCGTCGGATGCAAATCACCCGATGCGCGAGTGCGGCAAGCTCCTCGGGGTCGCTGCTGGCGACGATCACCGTCCTAGTTCGGGCGAGATCACGGACAGCGTCCCAAAGCTCAGCGCGAGCGCGTACGTCTACTCCGACGGTCGGCTCGCTCAAGACCAGGACGCTGATGTCAGCGGCGACGAGACGAGCTACGAGGGCGCGCTGTTGGTTACCTCCGGACAGTGCGCGCAACGGCAGTTCGGGATCAGCTGAGACAGAAAGCGTCCTGAGACAGCCTGACACCATCTGACGCTCGCGATGCCGATGAATGACGCCAAGCCGTCCGAACCAGCGTTTTAGGGCCGGTAGGCTCACGTTCTCGCGGATCGCGAGTGCGGGGAATGCTGCCTGCCCACGCTCCCCAGGAAGGTAACCCACACCGCGATCCAGCGCATCAGCAGGTGACTTGAAATGTACGGTGGCGCCGTCGAGTTCATAGATGCCGGCGGAAGGGTCGGCTGCTCCAGTCAAGAACGAAACGATCTCATCGACCCCCGAGCCGAGCAGGCCAGTCAGACCGAGCACCTCGCCGGGTCTGGCCTCGACAGTTACCTCGTGGACACGGTGTCCACTCACCGCACCGAGTCTTACGCTGATGTCCTCCTCTGCGGCGTTTTCGGGCAGCTTTGTCCCGGATCTCGTCTCGTGCTCCGCATCGACACCGACGAGGAGACCAACGAGGGTCTCTTTGGTGATCTGCTCGGCTGCCAGGTCGGCGATGACGAGACTTTCTCGTACACAGATCACGCGATCGCAAAGGGCCGCCACCTCCGATAGATGGTGGGAGACATACAGGACGGTGAGTTGTCGGTCGATCAGCCGACGCACCGCCGCCACGACCAGTGCAGCCTCATGCTCGGGCAGCCCGGCGGTCGGCTCGTCCAGGATCAACAGTCGCGCGTCACGATGTACTGCCCTTGCCATCATCACCATGCGCTGGTGTGCCGGGCTAAGGGTTGCCACCAAGACGTTCACGTCGACATCGAGACCCACCGCGGCGACCGCGGCCTGGGCCTGGGCTCGACACTGCGTGACCGACCGCAATCCCCACCTGGTCGCCTCTGCGCCGAGCGTGATGTTGTCCATGACACTCGCATTCGGCACAATTGCGATCTCCTGAGGCATGAGCACTATTCCCTCACGGGTGGCTGCCGCAGGACTTTCGAAATCCACTTCGTTGCCGTCGACGTAAATGGTTCCGGTGTCGCGGCGCTCCGCGCCGACGAGGACCTTCGATAGCGTCGACTTTCCAGCTCCGTTTGGCCCGATCAGTCCCACCACACTTCCCGCGTACAGGTCCAGGTCGACTCCGCCGAGGGCGGTGACACCCCCGAATCGCTTGCCCACTCTGCTGCACCTCAGCCAAGGCTGGGGCTCCTGTTCGGTCATGAGGCGGTTCTCTTCCCGCGTGCAGCTATCAGCACTGCAGCCGCAAGCACCACGCCTTGGATGAGGCTCGATGTCCATGCTGGTTGGTACGTCAAGGTCAGGCCGGTTTGGAGGGTGGTGATCCAGACCACGCCGAACGCTGATCCGGCAACCGTGAAGCTGCTGCGGGAGCCGATCGCGGCTCCGAGGAAGGCCGCTGCGTAGGTGTTCAGCAACAGACCGCTGCTGGCGTTCGGGTAATAAGAGGCCGATCTGCTCGTCAAGACGATTGCAGCACATCCTGAGAGGACTGCGACCAAGACGAAGCACACGATCTTGATCCGACGCACTCTCACCCCTGAGAGGTAGGCGGCAGAGGCGTTGCCACCAATGGCCTTCGCCTGTCGCCCGAAGCGGGTTGCGTGCAAGAGCACGACAGCGAGAATGATGACGACGAGAGCGAACCACACGGGCAGCCGCAGGCCCAGGAACTCGTCCGTTGTTAGTGAGACGTATGCGCTCGGGATTCCTTCATAGATGGTTTGGTTTCCAGTCGATGCAAGCTCTAGGCCCGTCACTGCCGAGCCGATCGCTAGTGTCACGATGAAAGAAGAGGCACGTCCCAACGTGACCAGCACACCGACGAGGAGCCCAACGGCAGCGCACGCGAGCAGAGTTACGACGATCGAGCCAGCAACCCCCCACCCCGAGATCATAAGTTTGACGACGATTGCGGCTCCCAAACCCAGGGTGGACGTATAGGAGAGGTCGAATTCGTCAGCGACGAGGACGAGGGTCAGTCCTGCCGCCAAGATCACTGGGACTACGGACTGGTCCAGAACATTCTTCGCTGTTGACGCCTGCAAGAACGTCTCGGGACGAAGTACGCCAAAGATGACGACCATGAGCGCAAATCCACCGATGACGGTGATCGCGCCCGTGAGGTTCCCCGCTGGGATGAGCGACCTCGGCGTTCTAGCAACTGAAGGTGCGTCCTTCCTGTCAACGTCGGGATCTGGGTGAACGTGTGGGACAGCGTTGTCTAGCTTTTGCTCGCTCACAGTCCGTAGGCCGCTTTCCATGAAGAAACGAACGGTGCTGCCTGAGCTTGCAGGGGAAAGACATATTGGCCGGCCGGTGGCACGTTCGAGTGGTCGATCATCTTGTAGCGGAACTTTCCGTCTGCAGCCCGCGGATCGATGGCGGCCCCCGTGGCGGCGTGCTTCAAGATCTGGTCGATCGCTATCAGCATTCCCGTCCCAGCATTGACAGCGACAGTGGCTACGGGCGCACCTTTCCGAATCAAATTCAACGTGCTCAGGTTCTGAGAGGTCGCAGTTTGCAGGACGCTGCCGAAGCCGGCCTGCTTCAACGCTGGCACCGTCAACGCCGGGGTGTAGTCGCAGCAGCCCAGTAGTACCTTCGCGTCCGGGTGGGCGGTCAGCAGGTCGACGGCGCCCTTGGTGGTGCCGCCCAGGATATCGGCGAGCGAGATCTCGTAGGTCCCATCCCGTTTGAACCCGGCGGCGTCCAGGATGGGTTCGGCGGCAAGGAGTGGTGCTCGGCCGGCGTAGATGCCGGGCAAGCTCAGCGCCGCGTATTCAGCGCCTCCGGGAAATTTGCTCTTCAGGTACGCGGCAGCCGTCTGGCCGAGTTCCTTATCGGATTGCGCGTACTCGGCGGCGAACTGGCTGCTGCCCGAGGGATCGATCGAAGCTGCTGCGGCCACGACGGGGATGTCAGCCGCTTTTGCGGCCTTCAGGGAGGGTTCAATGATGGGCGCTTCAACTGCGATGGTGACGATGCCGATGACGTGCTGGTTCAAGAAGGCCGTCATCGCCTGTTGTTCGACCGAGTTGTCGTTCTTCCCGTCGATGAGCACACCGTCGAGGCCGACCTGTTTGAGAGTGGCCTTCGCAAAGTTGGCCCACCGGGCCACCGACTCTGACTGCATGTTTGATGCGAGGATGCCGATCTTTGCGCCGGGGACAACCCGGCTCTGACTCGCGGTGTGAGACCCTCCGGCTGATGGGCTCGTTCCCGCGTTGTTTCCTGCGTCTTCCGAGCTTCCACAGGCTGTGAGTGTGCCAGCAGCGAGCATGCCCACCACCAAGCATGCGATCCGTCTGTTCATGTGATCTCCATTCAGCGCAGTGCGGCCAGGGCAGCGCAATCAGTTCGCTCTTAACTGGACATGCTTTGTGTTCTCTGAGCGTTCGCCAACCGATCGGGTTCACTCATTGGGACGTGACCGGTACTGGGCGTCTGCGTCCGCCTGTGCATCTGGCTCTGCCCAGGGCACGTCGACTGCGGCTGCCGCGAACAGCAGCGCGGGCTCGGCATAGCGGGCGGCATCAACGGTGTAGAGCACCTCGGTCAAGGCTTTCTGGGAGAGGAAGAGGCGTACGAACTCGGCCACCTCTTCGTCATCTGCCACGATTGCGGCCGCCTCCAACCGCGCCCGCACCTCGGTGAGGGTTGCCTCCGCCGATGCCATCAGCAGACCGCCTGAACCGTCGGACGCCCCACGGCGCCTAGCGATCCCGTGACGCTCCAGGCGACGCCACCGAACGGCCCCTGGGGATTCGTGGCCCTCATTGCAATCCTCCGACCACCGGCGACACCTTCAGATGGTGGTCGGTTACCGATTGGAAGCTGATGCCGACACGGAGGACGGTGGCTTCATCGAACGGGCGCCCGGCGACCTGGGCGGAGAGAGGCATGCCCCCCTCGGTGAACCCGATCGGCATGGCCAGGACAGGGTTCCCGAGCGGATCCCAGTATGGGGTGAAAGCCCGTGCGAATATGCGTTCTACCGCCTCCGCGTCGGCAGGATCGAGTGAGGCCAGCGGCGGCGCGCCGGTGGCGATGGTCGGGCACACGACGACGTCGACGGTTTCGAACAGCGCCAACAGGGCATGTTGCGCAACGCGCCGCACACGCTGCGCTTGCACATAGTCCGCGCCCGCGACCAAGGCACCTCGAGCGAGCATCTGACGCGTCGCAGGGAAGTAGTCGCCCCAACGCTGCGTATCCACTCGATGGTAGGCCAAGGCCTCGGTCGCCATCGTCACGATGTCGCAGGCGATCATCTCGGTCCAGTATGGCAATTTCAGTTCTCGAGTCTGAGCGCCGAAGGTCCGTAGCGTGTCGACGACCGTTTCGAACGCGGGCACCAAGGCGGGATCGGCATCCTCTGGGAAGTGGTTCTCACGGACTACCCCGACTCGCAGTCCAGCCAGGTCTTTAGTCTGGCACGGTCTGCACTCCTCAGCCGCCCGCTGCACGCAGGTCGGATCGCTCTGGTGCGCACCGGCTATTACCTGGAGCACCTCGGAACAGTCAGCCGCGCTCCGTGCAATCGGCCCGACATGGTCTAGCGAGTAGGAGAGCGGGACGACGCCGGACTTCGGTACGCGCCCATAAGTCGGCATCAAACCGGTGACCCCGCAGTAGGCGGCCGGTATTCGGATACTGCCGGCGGTATCCGTTCCCAGGCCTGCATAGAACATCTCGGCGGCTACACCGCTGCTGGTGCCCGAACTCGAACCACCGGGCCAGGTGTCCAGATCCCAGGGATTGCGAGGAATCGGAAAGGGTTTGCTTGCATCCGTGATGCCGCAGGCGAACTCCATTGTTGTCGTCTTGCCCGTAATCACGGCACCGGCCTCTTTCACCCGACGAACGACCGGTGCATCCTTACCCGCACCCCAAGAACGATCGAGGACGGTACTTTGAGCCGTGGTATCCCCCTCTGAGCAAGCGATGATGTCCTTGATGCCAAACGGAATCCCGTGTAGGGGGCCCCGGTCCCGGCCTGCAACGAGTTCGGAGTCCGCCCGGCGCGCAGCCGCGAGCGCTTGCTCGTTAAAGCGGCTCAGATATGTACCGACGACACCGTCTACCTCGTCGGCCCGCTCGATCGCCTGCTGGGTGATCTCGACGCTCGTGAACTCACCCTCGCGTAGGGCGACCGCCGCCTCCGTCAAGGTTCGAGGCCAATCTGTCATCGGCGTGCTGCCGCCTTTCGCATGTTCTGGACACCCAATGCCTGCTTTGGCTACGGGTCCACGGGGCTTGCGCTCGGCCTAGGTCTGCCCAGCCCCTACTGCCCGGACTCCATCGCCTTCCACTTAGCCACGAACGGGGCCGCTTGAGTTGCCGGATCGAACACGAACTGGCCCGCTGGAGGGACATTGCTACGGTCTACAGTGTCGTACTTCCATTTTCCAGATGCAGCGTTGCGGTCGATCGCCGCGCCCGTCGCGGAATGACTCAGGATCTGGTCGATCGCGGTCAGAACCCCGATGTCGCCGTTGTACGCGATTGTCATGACCGGAGACCCGTCTCGGATCAACTTCAGAGTGCTCAAGTTGTCCGAGGTCGCCGTTTGCAATACGGTCCCGAAGCCCGCTTGCTTTAGAGCCGGTACGGTCAGTGAAGGGGTGAAGTCGCAGCATCCAATCATCACCTTGGCGTCGGGGTGCGCGGACATCACATCGACAGATCCCTTGGTTGTGGATCCCAAGATGTCTGCCGTACTGATGTCGAAGTTGCCAGCAAGTTTGAACCGGTCCGACTTGAGAGCCGCATTAGCTGCGACGATCGGCTCGTGACCGGCATAATCACCGGGGAGGTCGAGAGTTACATATTGGGCGCCGGCAGGTTCCTTCTTAACAAGGTAGTCGGCGATCATCTTGCCAAGTCGATCTGGATCGACGGCGTATTCGGCCGAAAACAGGTTCGCACCGCTCGGATCAACAGGCGAAGCAGCCGCGATCACCGGAATCTTCGCCTGCGCCGCAGCCTGCAGCGCAGATCTGATCGGCGCCGCATCAATCACAATCGTGATGATCCCCGCCACACGCTGGTTGATAAAGCTCGTAATAGCCTGCTGGAACACAGCCGGGTCATTCTTTCCATCGACGACATCGGCACGCCATCCAATGTCTTTCAGGGCTGTCTTAGCCGTGTCGGCCCATCTCGCCACAGATTCAGAGGAGAGCGAGACAGCCAGGATTCCAATCGTTCCATGGGGTTTAAGCGCACTCGTAGACGTCGATGAGGTTTCGGGCGACGAGCCACCGCTCTGCGTTGAAGGGGTCGACGTAGACCCACAGGCTGCTAAGACCGAGAGGCTGAGAATGGCGACCGCGAGAGCGACCAGACCAGGAAAGCGCTTCATTGTGCCTCCTACTAACCTGCTGACTGCCTCAAAGTTCTCGACGTTAAGGCGCGGATTCCGATGTGGGCGGCTGCACAGACGACCTAATGTGTTACCTCCAGCCAGTGACGGTCGCCTCGGCAAGCATGTGTAGGAGAATGACCGACCTTCGCAATACGCTCAAACGGCGCGACCCACCCAGTGGAACTTGCCATGCACGCGACATGCCCACGGGTTGTGCCTCGTTCGGCCCGCCTGAGCGTCCTGCACATGACTCACTAAAGGACATGCCAGCCGAGGGTGCGAGGTCAGAGCGTCACTTCCGCAGCACTGCCCGGCCAGGGCCTTCTTGTTGGTCGGGCTCTTGGTGAGCAAGTACCTGTCCCAACGGACAGATCCTGGTCGCGGCCGGATCCGACGAGCCCGACATCCTCTTTGCCGACGTATCAAGTCAGGTGGTCGAGCAAGCACAGAAAGACAATCCGTCGCTCTCCAACCGCAAGTTGCGAGTATGAACTGAGCTCCAGATCGATCTCGAAGGTGATGGTAGAAAGGAAGTGGGCGGCTATGGCCGAGTCGCCGTTCGGTAGGTGGTCGCACTCAATCGGCTGTGCTCTTGTTGGCTCTCGCGGTGATGGCGAGCCTCTCTCCTCGTCGGCGCCGAACCGCCGGACGGCCCCGGATCGCTTAGGGAATCTCCGGGCGACAGAGAACCACTGTCGAAGATGTGGACTTCGTCGCGGTTGCACTCCAACGGTGCACCATCGACGCGTGGGGAGAGGACAGCGGCCTGTGACGGCAGCTGCCGGCGACGCGGAGTTCCGCTCGCGCTGTCCACCTGGGGCTGGGAAGGGCGCCGGCCAAGTCGCGTGCACGCCGGTGATCTTGGACTCTTCCCCGGCGCCGGCGGGGAGGCGTTCCCGACGAGGGTAATTTCATCGCGAGAAGTATTGACATCCAATAGCTTCTTATATTGTAGCTATGAAGAGTTGTTTGCGAGGGGATTTCGGTGGAGGAATATGTCGAGGCGGCTCTGGGTCGGGGGCGGTCTGCGTTCTCGCACGGAGCGCCGATCCGCTACTACGATTCCGCGCCTGAGGCGGCTCTTCCGCCATTGACCCTCGTGCATGGCAAGGGAGCCCACGCCATGTGGTGGCACGGCGTCGTGCCCTTTCTGACGAGTGTCTTCCGCTGCCTGACTGTCGACCTCAGCGGTCACGGCGACAGCGGCCATCGCACGACTTACAATATGGGGCTTTGGGCCGCTGACGTCGTCGCTGTCTGCGACGCCGCGGGCGTACGGTCGTCGGTCCTGGTCGGCCACAGCCGGGGTGGGCGTGTCTGCCTCGAATACGCGGCCTTGTACCGCGAACGCACCGAAGGCGTCGTTCTGATTGACACGCTGTTGCTGTGGGACCACCGCCTGCCGCCGTCCGAGCGCCGAGGGCAGGTCGGCGACGGGCGCACCTATAAGAGCCGGGACGAACTGTTGGGGCGTTTCAGACTGATCCCGGAGCAGCCGGAGCCAGAGCGCGCCACAGTACGCCCTCTCGCTCAATACGGCGCGCATCATTCGCCCGAGGGGTGGATGTGGAAGCACGATCCTCAGGCGACTCGCGTGCTGGACAGCGAGTTCGAGTGGCCGGCGAGCTTGCTTGCCGACCTTCCTGCCGCGTATATCTACGGGATACAAGCCGCGCTCGCGACCCAGGAATTCGTCGCCGCCCTGCGGGCCAACGCTCCCAAGATGGCATTTCACGCCGTCGAGGGTGCACACCACCACGTGATTCTAGACGCGCCTGCCATGACTGCCAACTTGATCGCCCGCGTGGCCAGTCACATGACCGCGGGCCCGGGTAGTGCCGCGGTGACTGCCTAGCTCCTTCTCGGCAACCATCGGGGGGGCGCCGAGAATGCCGCCTGTGCTGACTGGCGCTCGGCAGACGACCATCTCGTCGTTTCAGAGGCCCGAACCTTGGTCGCGGCACAAGCACGTCTACCTGCGGCTCGTGGCATCTAAGTCGGCTCGGCCTTCGGGGCTCTATCTGGTGGCTGTGGGCCTACCCAACAACAAGCAAGAGGGCGCGCGAACGATCGCTCAGCGCGAACGGTAAGCGCCTACGAGCGCTGATAAGGACTTGGTTGCGTTTGCAGGCCACGGGATCGGTCCTCAAATCCGAACTTACCTGGATCACGTGGAGATGCGTCCCGCGGGGCACAACTCCGATCTCACAATCGCTCAGAAGAGTCTACTCACACGAGAGAGCCGGTCGGCTGTTAGCTGATACGTCATCCCGCTGTACTGGCGCTATGGCGTGAACTGGTGTGGCGAGATGCCAAGGTCCGGGGTCAGGATCCATGTTCGCCAACAAGAACAGCGTCTGCCTTTCCAGCCGGCAGTTCGCGAGCGACCAGGTGACGGCTGCGGTCGCACTGGGGAGCCTGGGTTGGCGAGACTGTCGGTGCGGACCAGTAGCCTCCTCGGTGCGACGAACGTCGTCCTCGACACACGAAAAGGGTGCTCCCTTGGCTCGTCCCTATGAGTCTGAAATGGCCGAACTCTCAGCCACCCTGGACTGGGTGACACATGCTGACCTTTCGGACCTCGTGGCCTGCTTTGAGAGCGGGAAGTACCGGCCACTCGTCGCGGTGGGGTCGGGGGGATCTCTGTCTGCGGCCCACCACCTGGCCCGCTTGCACAGGACCTTTTGCGCGAACCTCAGCGTGGCGTTGACCCCGTACCAGTTCCGAACCGAGCCAGTCCCACGCGCCGCACACTGCTGGATCTTCAGCGCGGGTGGCTCGAACGTCGATGTCGTGGCGGCGGTGACCGCCGCGCGCCGCGCCGAAGTGGCAGGCGTGAACGCTTTGACCATTCGCAGCCGAAGTGCTCTCTCCAGAGTCGCGAGCGGCGATCCGGCCGTACGGTTCCATCACCTGGGGATTCCGTCGAAGAAGGATGGCTTTCTTGCGACCAACTCCCTGCTCGCTTTTTGCGTCGTCGCGACGCGGGCCTACCTTGAGATGCACGCCCGCGATGAGGAGTGGGACGCGGTCGCCAAGGTTCTTGACGAGAGCCTCAACGAGGCGAGCCGAGACGGGTGGGGCGACGCGGCCCTCTCCGTGGCCGGACGCGAGCATCTGGTGGTTCTCCACGACGCAAACACCAGCCTGGGGGCATTCGACCTGGAGTCGAAACTGACAGAGGCTGGAATCGTAGGGGTTCAACTGGCCGACTACCGGCATTTCGCACATGGCCGCCATCACTGGTTAGCAAAGAACGGCTCTAACAGCGGCGTGCTGGCCCTTGTCTCGGACGCTGATAGGTCGTTGACGCGACGGACGATCCGCTTGCTGCCTGCCGACGTCCCAACGGCTGTCATCGACATTCCGGGCGAGTGCGAAGTAGCCCAACTGACGTCGCTCCTCGCGGCCTTCCGCATCACCGAAGCGCTGGGGTTCGCACGAGGCATCGATCCGGGCCAACCCGGTGTGCCTGACTTTGGTCGCAAGCTCTACGGACTACCCCTGGGAAAGCTGCAGGCCAGGTCGCGGTCACAGGTGTCGATCGCCCGCAAAGAGGAACAGCGACCAACGCCGAAGAGCCCTGACCTTCGACGGTCTTCGGCAGAGGCCCTCGCAGCTGCCTGCCGAGCCTTCGAGCAGAATCTTGCGAACACCGCGCTCGGAGGCATCGTCTTCGACTACGACGGAACGATCGTGGACACGCCTGACCGATTCCAGCCGCCGCGCGACGACGTCACTGCAGAGTTGGTTCGCGTACTCAGCGGGGGTTTGCCCCTCGGAATCGCCACGGGCCGAGGGAGGTCTGCTGGCTCGGACCTGAGGCAGGTCATCCCCGAAGACCTCTGGTCGCTCGTAACGGTCGGCTACTACAACGGGGCAGAGATCCGCGAGCTCGGAGATACCCAGCCCCTGGCTGGCGGCGAGCAGCGCGCCGGACCACTTGCTCTGCTGCACGATCAGCTTAGAGGCGATGGGGGCGGGCTGAAGCTCACCCTTCGACGACACCAGCTGACGGTCCAGGCCGAAGGAGGACTCTCAGAGGACAGACTGTGGGAAAGCGTCCAGGCTGTCGTTGCAGAACAGGGTCTGACGTCGCTCCGCGTCGTGCGATCGAGTCACTCGATCGACGTCGTTGACTCCGAGGCCTCGAAGCTCAACGTCGTTGCCGCAGTAGCGTCACATGCGAAGACGAATGACATCCTGCGAATCGGGGATCGTGGCCGCTGGCCTGGCAACGACCACGAAATGCTGGCGTCACCCCTTGGCCTCAGCGTTGAACAGGTCAGTCCAGACCTGGCGAGGTGCTGGAACATCGCACCAGAAGCCCTGCGGGGGAGCCGCGCGACCCTTTACTATTTGCGTTCGGTGGGGGTGCGCGACGGACTTGGCTGGTTCAGGGCGGAGGGCGAATGAACCCAGACCTGGGGCTTCGGGTCTTGAGCAGCGTGATGGACTGGGATGACGACAAGGCCCACGACCAGTTCCAACGTCTTCGTCTGATGGCAGCGCTGAAATATGACGGCTACCGCGACTTCGAGGCCGGTGTCCGCTTCACCGAGAGCTTGGCATCCTGGCTCCAGCAGTTCGAGCCCGGCCAAAGGGAAACAGCCTACGAGTTCATCATGACCCGACTGGTCTACATCGGCCCGTCCGAGATGGAGAAGCTCGTCGGGCAGTTCTATACGAACTTCGTCCACCCAGAGCTGCTCACCGCAGTCGCCATACAGATGGATATCCCGCGCTACACCGTCCTCGCCAACAACGAAGCACGCGAGCGCATCAAGACGTTGCGGCGCCGAACACTCTTCCTGGGCCTGAGCGACGGCGCACGGGTCGACTACATCCGTCACCAGAACGTCGGCCTGATCACCAACGAGCAAGTCGTCGGCTCGACCCAGCTCGACCGCGCAAAGTGGAAGGATCTCCTCGACGAACTTCGCAAGGACGTCAACGACGTCAATGCCACCTTCCGAGCTGTCTACCTGCTCGACGATTTCGCCGCGACAGGTACATCGTTCTTCCGACTCGACGGCGGAAAGGCCAAGGGAAAGCTGTCCAAGTTCGCCACCTCGGTAAGAGAAGCAGAGAAGGAACTTGAAGGCCAGATCTTCGAAGAAGACTACCAGGTCTTCATCCACCACTACGTCGGCACCGCCAAGGCGAGGATGGAACTTGCCGATCGCCTCGCTGAGGGAAAGAGCGTATTGGCCGAAGCCGGATTGCCGCCCAACATCTCGACCACGTACGGGCTTTGGTTGCCTGATTCACTGCCGCTCGACGCCGCCAATCCAGCCGACCGTGGTTTCCTCGACCTCGCCCACGTGTACTACGACCACTCCATTCACACCAAGCACACGGCCGTGGGCGGTACCGACGACATGAAACTCGGCTACGGAGGATGCGCCCTCCCGATCATCCTCGACCACAACACCCCGAACAACTCAATGCCGCTTCTATGGGCGGAGACCATCGGCTCCCCGCAAGAGGACGACAAAGCCGCCGTGCCGGCGATGAGACCTCTCTTCCGACGTCGGCAGCGGCACATCTAGGAACCACCGTGGCTAACCCATTCGAGAAGCGCGCAACCGAGTACCTCGCCGACAGCGAGTCTTTCTTGGCCGTGGTGACCCCTGAGCCGCTTATGACCTTCTTCAAGCAGCCAGCAACGGACGGCACTCTGTACGACCGGCTTGCGATCGTGACGGGCACACCAGGCAGTGGGAAGACCACGCTTGCTCGTTTGTTCGAGTACGACACCGTCCGGAGCCTGCTCCGCAACCGCAACGTCAGAACGTATCGTTCGCTCGCAGATGCCCTCACCCAATGCGGCGTATTGGAAGACCTGACTCCAAAGGTCCTTGGAGCGCGGGTACCCCTCGAATCGGAGTACCGAGACTTCTGGGAATTTCCCTACCCAGAAGAGACTCGGATATCCCTAACAACCCGGCTACTCGAAGCGCGGTCGGTGATCCGCTGGCTGCGCCAGCTCAACGAGTCTGGCGTCGTGTTGAACGAGGTTGAGATCGTTCCTCGAGCTGGCGCTGAGGCGGCTCTGGAACAGATCGGCGGGCGCGACGGTCAGGCAGTTCTTAACAGGGCTCGCGATGTCGAGCGGGCGCTCTACAAGATCGTCCGCGCACTGGTACCGCCTCCACTGGATTCGTTGGGAGACCCTGTTAGCGAGGCATACCACCCGTTCGACGTAGTGGAGACCATTAGTCTTCCGTGGGAGGGCCAGCGCATCAACGTCGCCCCGCTGGCGATATTCGATGACGCACATTCCCTCCACCCGGTCCAGTACGAACGACTGGAGCGTTGGCTCACTCAACGTGAGATGCGGGTCGGACGCTGGATCCTTACCCGACTCGACGCCCTTAATCCGGCACGTGTGCTTGGTCAAGAAGGCGAACCTGACGTCCAGAAGTTGCGGGTCACCACCGAGATTCGGATGCAGCTAACCGAGCGACGAGCCACACGGACTGCCTTCCGCAAGATGGCCAAAGATATGTCGAACCGCTACCTGGGGCAGATCGAGCCCTTCAGCCGCAGAGGTCTTACAGACTTCAGTGACTTGCTAGCCACGGAGATCACTGCTCTGACGGAGAAGAGGCTCGGCGAGCTCGCCGGACGAGTAGGCGTCGTTCAACGGCGTGTCGGTGCGTCCGATTCCCAGCGGCGCGAACTTCAAGCCAAGGTTGAGGGCTACCTCGATCGGTCATCGGCCAACACCAGTGACCCGGCGTTGATCCTCGCCGCAACCGCCATCGCCCTCGAACGATTCGGCAAGCGCACCCCTCAACTAGCGCTCGACGTGTTCAGTGATGAGGATCTCGAGCCGAACAAGCCGATCACCATCGACTCGAGCGTGATCGACGGTGCTCGCATCCACCTGCTGCACGAATGGGACGTTCCCTACTACGTTGGCTTCGACGCCCTATGCGATGCCTCGTCGGAAAACGCCGAGCAGTTCCTCCACCTCGCCGGCCGCCTAGTGACGCAAGCAGAAACCCAGCTAGTCCGAGGAAAACGGGCCCTGCTGTCTGCGCACGACCAAAATCGTCTCATCCGGCAACGCTCAACGGAGATCATCAATTCTTGGGATTTCCCCCACCACAGGGAAGTACGAGCGCTCACTGAGTTGATGGCCAAGCAATGCGTCGAGCGGAGCCTCGAGGGCAACGCATCACTGGGCGGTGGTCCCAACGCTTGGGGTATCCCGCAAGAGCAATTCGAGGCACTACCGGACAAGAACCCCGGTCTCGCCCGAATCTTGCAGTTCGCTGTCGCCTACAACGCTCTGGTGTTGAAGACTGAGCACTCGACAAAGAACCGACTGTGGTGCCTCCTCGAGCTCGGCGGCCCCGTGGCCGTGGCGAACGGGCTCACCTTGCGCCGTGGGGGTTTCTTGGAGCGTGACGTTCGGAACCTAATAGCTGGCGTCGAGGTCGTCTGAAATGCGTGAAGAGGGACGCTACAGCGAGTGCGTCATGCACCGGTCCGACGATGTCAGCCTGTTCTTCGCGTCGTACTTCCAAGGACGAAACGTCCTCGTGGTCGGTGGCGCCGGATTCGACCCACGCGCCTGCAATGCGGTTCAGCACCTCCACCGCAGCGGCGCCCAAGTGCAACTCCACCTCATCCGAGAGCACAGGCCCGGACCCAAGGACGCTCTGACGGCTGCCGCGGAGAAGAACCTTGAGTTGTTCCAAGAACTGGCATCGACATTCCAGGTGACTGATGTCGAGATCTTCGGCAACGACGGCGCGATCGTCGGGGGAAGACGAGCAGCTCGCGCAGTGAGCGAACTGGACCTCAGATCCTACGACGACGTCATCGTGGACATCAGCGCGCTTTCGATCGGAACCAGCTTCCCGATCGTGCGCCTCCTGGTTGAGGAGTTCGCCCGCAACGTGCAACCCAAGAATCTCCACATCACGGTCACCCACGACCCAGGCATCGATGCGCGGATCACACGGACTGCCGGAGACCGCCCGGGGTGGGTCCACGGTTTCAGCGGAGCACTCGGCGTTGACCGCGATCAGAACCCTGCGAGGCTGTGGATGCCCCAGCTTGCCTCGGGGGCGCAACAGGAAATCCGCCGGATCTATGACTTCGTTCAGCCCGACGACACGTGCCCTATCCTGCCCTTCCCCGCACGCGATCCGAGGTTGGCCGACGACCTCGCGCTCGAGTATCGAGAAGAACTGCTGAGCGCCTGGGAAGTTGACGTCCGCAACATCGTGTACGCCGATGAGGACGATCCCCTCGACGTCTATCGGACCATCCTGCGCATCGACGATCTGCGCAAGCCGGTCTTCGAAGGCAGCGGAGGTTCCGCCACCATCGTGTCGCCTACGAGTAGCAAGCTCACGGCACTCGGGGCACTCATGGCCAGCATGGAGCGGGATCTTCCCGTCGCCTATCTTGAGGCCGAAAACTACGAACTCGAAGTCCCGGCGGCGACCCCACCCACGACCAGCCAGATTGCGACAAGCCCGAACCTGGTGCATCTCTGGCTCGAAGGCGAGGCGTACGCTAGCGGGCGTCCGGCCCTGAGAAGAGAGGTCTGAGAGATGCCTGAACGGGCTCCGAAAATTCTAGGCACCGGGCTGGTCGCCTTGGACCTCGTGGTGAGCGCCGACCCCGATTCACCGGTGCGATCGTGGGCGGGAGGAACCTGCGGGAACGTTCTCTCCATCCTTGCGTGGCTGGGTTGGGACGCATACCCGATTGCGCGCCTGAACGACGATGCAGCCGCAGCGCGTGTCAAAGCAGACTTCAAACGCTGGGGCGTCCACCTCGATCTCGCGGACTGCGGCCCAGCGGCCAACACCCCGATCATCGTGCAGCAGATCAAGGCGTCAAGCAGTGGCGGCTCTACCCACAGATTCTCCTGGTCGTGCCTGCGCTGCGGTGGCTGGCTGCCGTCCTTCAAACCGATCACCCGCCACGTCGTTGACCACGTCGTTCCCTACATCCCCGAAACCTCGGTGTACTTCTTCGACCGCGTCTCACGAGGAGCCTTAGACCTAGCGACTCGAGCCTCCGAAGGCGGCGCCGTTGTCATGTTCGAGCCCTCCGGACGCGGCGACGAGAAACTGTTCAAAGAAGCGCTCGGACTCGCGCACATCGTGAAGTACGCCGACCAACGCATGGCCGATCTGGCGGCCAGCGATGGCTCAGGCAACCTGCGACTCGAGATTCAGACGTTGGGATCTGAAGGTCTCCGATTCAGACTCCCGCGCAATCGCCGCAACCCAGGATGGCGAACGCTGAATGCCGCGCCGGCGCCGGACGTGCGCGACTCGTGCGGATCCGGAGACTGGTGCACCGCTGGCATCTTGTCAAAGCTCGCAAGCCGTGGCGTTGACACGTTGGACACCGCATCCGTCACCTCTGTCACCACGGCGTTGAAGTTCGGCCAGGAGCTCGCGGCTTGGAACTGCGCATTCGAAGGCGCACGAGGCGGAATGTACGCCCAGTCGCAAGCCGTCGCGGTTCGGCCCGACCTGTTCCTTCCTGCGGCTTCTCCCGCGGCCACCCAGCACGTCGACAACAGCCCTGCGGCAGACCTCGTTAGTTGCCCAAGATGTGACGCCGCTTGACCGCTTGCTGGCCAACAGCCCGTGAGAAGGTCAGTAAGTGAGTCGGGGGCTTCGTGTTCGGTCATGGTCGCCGGCGGCGTACTGTTTGTATGTCGTTCCTGCCTGCGCGGCGATGGCTTCTGACTTGCCGGGGTGGTAACCGAGCATGCCGGCGACCACGGCCGGGGGTGCCTGCAGGAGCATCTCGCGTAGTGCGCGTGATCGGCCGGGCATGTTCGGGATGTCCAGGTTGCTCAGCCGCAGCCGGATTGAGGTGGGGTGCAGCGGCTGGCCTGCACGGCGGCCAGGGAACAGCCAGGTGCTGTCCTTGTTGGTCGCGGTGGTCAGGTTCGGACGCGCTGCAAGGTAGTCAGTGATGATGGCAGCGAAGATCGCCGGCACCGGGGAGGGTGGGTCGCCGAGCCGGATCAGCATCTGTCCGTGCTCGTCGATGCTGATGTCGTCCAGTGTGAGTCGGGTGATTCGGTTCAGCGGCTGGGCGTAGAGCAGGATGAGCATCGCGATCACGCGTTCGGTCAGGTCCATGCCGTCGCCGGTGTGGATGCGGCGCAGTAGCTCGACGCGGTGGCGCAGGCTGATCGGCTTCGGGACTGGCTCACGGGTGGGCGGCAACTTCAGCCGCTGCATCCGTTTGGTGCGGATCGCCCAGGCCAGAAAGGGCCTCAAGCCTCGTTTGCGGGCGTCGGTGGCGGTGGCGAACCACCGGTCCAGGTCGGCTTGGCCGCAGTCGGGCAGGTTGACGCCGCGCTCAGCGAGGTGTTCGAGAAAGGCTGCGGCAAGGCGCAGCCGATGTCTGGCGCCCTGGTCACGGTAGTGGCCGACCGGTCCGTGGTCGGCGACGGTGCGGAGTCGGTGCAGGACCGCCCAAGTGGCATAGGTCTGCAGGATCTTGCGCTGCACCGGATCGGTCACCTGGTCGAGCCACGTGGGCAGCCATTGCTCGAAGAGCACCAGGTGGCGGTCGACCGGCGGCAACACCGCGGACTCGACGAGCAGATCCCTGACATGCACCACCGATTTCAGCGGCAACAGGCTGGACAGGCCGTCGTGGGTGAGCGGGACATCGCCGCGGGCCAGGGCACGGAGGATCGGCGGGACGTGGGGTTTGGACAGCCACAAGATCCCGGCCCGGGGCCGGCGCATCGCCACGATCCGGTCATAGAAGGCGACGAGCTCGGGACGGATCTGCCCGGTGCCGTCGTCGAGATGGACGGCAAGGCGATCGCCCAGAACGCAGCGACCGCACACGCCACGGTACTCGTTCGACCCCTCGTTTCCGCAGCGAGTGCAGGTGAAGTCGCCGATGCCGCCGGCACAATCGGTGCAGCACGCCGCGCCGTCCTGCGTCAGACCGGGCAGCAGCCGATCGACACCGCAGCCGGGACAGATGCCGTAGGTCTCACGAGCCTTGGAGTAACAGCCGCCACAGATCCACCCCTCGGGCCACTTCCTGACAGCGACCAGGACCCGGCCGCGCGGGTCCGGGGGCACGGGCCGGTTGCGAACCGGCAGCCGCAGCGGGCGCCTGCATCGGGCACATACGAGCGGATGGCCCTCATTCGTGCGGGCCTCGGAAAGGTCTGTTCGTGGCGAGCGACCTGGTGTGGTGCTCACTCTTCGGGTCGCAAGATCCGTGCCCGGACCGGCTTCAAGTCGCCAAGCTCGCCCACTCTGGCGGGAGCAGGCCGGTCGCCGGAGGCGACCTTGCGGACACCGACGCTGGTGGCGTCGGTGGGGATCAGCTCGGCCGCGTCGACAGCGAAGATGTCACACAAGGCGGCCAGGATCGGCAGCGAGAGTCGCTCTGGAGTACTGGTCACCAGCCGGTGCACTTGCGAGGCAGACAAGACGATCCCGCGCTCGGCCAGCAGCGGGACCAGCTCGGTGGTGGCATACATCTGGTGCTCGGCCATCACCTCACGCAGCCGCCACTGGTACGACACCTTCCATCGCTGCCGGACCGGCTTCTTGCTCGGTGTCGGGCTCACGCCAGACCTCCCATCGTGTCGTCTGGGGTCGGTGGCTCCAACACTCCGGCGAGCATGTCGTCCAGGACGCGCCGCAGGGTGCGGGTCCGGAAGTCGGAGGAGACGTGGGTGTAGATCGAGGTGGTCGAGGCGTGGTTGTGGCCGACCTGTTCCTGAACGAACCGGGGGTCCCAGCCGTCCTCGATCAGGTGGGTCACGTAGGACCGTCGCAGCGAGTGGAAGTCCAACCCGGGCCCCAGGCCGAGGGCGTCGCGGTAGCTCGCGAGTCGGTGGTTGATGACCTCCAGGCCCACCCGCGGGGCACGCTCTGAGGGCCACGCTGCGGCGTTGCCGTCGGTCCCAAACACCGGCCGAACCTCATCGAACCACTGCCCCAAGACCTCGACAGCCCACGGCCAGACCGTCAACACACTGCGCGGCTTGGGCTCTGAACCACGCTGGGACTTGCCGTAGCGGACATAGATGACCCCGTACTCGCCGAACTCCGCGCCATCGGGATTGCGGCCGAAGTCAGCGACATCGAGCATCCGGATCTCCTTACGGCGCAGTCCGTAGGCATAGGCGACCTTGATCATCGTGGCGTCGCGGAATGCCGACATCCAGCCCTTGCGGCCCTGCCTCCGCTTCGCTGCCACTTGCTCATCGGCGTAGTCGAACAGTGCCTGCAACTCGACTCTGGTGTAGGCGCGCTTCGTCGGCTGGGACTCCACCTCGGCGACGTGAGCCGCAGCATTGACCTCGTTGATCACCTGGATCGGATGGGTTCCGAACCGGCGCTCGCACTCGGCGGTCCACGCGTAGGCGGGATCGCCCAGATAGTCGCAGAAGCCGCGGATCGCGACCTGGTAGCCGCGCACCGTCGACCGGCTGCAGTGTCGGATCGCGCGTAGATCCGCGAACCACTCATCGGCCAGCTGCGCCGACCACTCCCACGGGAACGCGCCGGCATGCTCACCGAAGGCTCGCACTTGCCGCACCCGGTTCTGAATCGTCGCCGGTGCCAGGTTGCGGGCCATCATCTGGTTGCTCCAGCCCTCCAACATCGCCTCGTACACCTGCGGCTCGGGGTGCAGCAGCGGCACGCCCTCGACCAGCACCAGGCTCGCAACCTGCGGTCCAGCGTCCCCACGACTCTTCAACTCCAGCTCCTCGCCGCTCGCATCTGACGCGAGACTATCGCATCTAATGCGAGCGACTAGTAAGACTGCAGGTCAGCGCGCCGTGCGCGAATGAGCTCTCGGCGGCGGCGTCCGTGAGCGAAGATCCGGCCGCCGACGACCCCACTCCTGACCTGCGCAGATGCTAATTCGGCGCGCCAAACAAACTCCGTGGCGTGATCGCATCCGCCGCGATTCGCCACAGAAAAACCGACAGTGCATGAGGTGCGGGGAAGGTGAGCGGGGTCACAGGAAGTGGTGAGCGGTGATCCGGCGTCGGGCGTCCGATGAGAGCGCGGCGGTGTTGCTCTCGGTTGGGTGATGGGGCTGCACAAGCTGACTGCGGGTGATGGCTATACGTACCTGACCCGTCAGGTCGCCGTGCAGGATGCGACCGACCGGGGTCATCGCGGTCTGGGTGACTACTACAGCGAGAAGGGTGAGTCACCGGGCCGCTGGTTCGGCACGGGTGTGGTGGCACTCGGCCTGCACGTAGGTGACGAGGTCACCGAGCAGCAGATGCGCAATCTGTTCGGGGAGGGTCGCCATCCGGATGCGCAACGGCTCGAGGATGCCGCCTTGGACGCCGGCGAGGGCATCGGGGCCGCGAAGCGTGCCTCGCAGCTGGGTCGGGTGTTCGCGGTCTATCGCGGTAACGCGCCGGAGTTCCTGCAGGAGGCGGCGCGACGGTTCACTGCCTACAACTACGAGCGGGGCCTGCATTGGAAGACCCCGGTTCCCGACCAGGTGCGGCAGCGCATCCGCACCGAACTGGGGAACGAGATGTTCACCCGTGAGCACGGGCGCGCCCCGCTCGATGACCGGGAGCGGGGCGGGTTTTTGGCACAGGCCACCCGCCAGAAGACGACCGCTGTGGCGGGCTATGACCTGACGTTTACGCCGGTGAAGTCGGTCTCGACGCTGTGGGCAGTGGCCGACCGCGAGGTTGCCCGGCAGGTCGAGGACGCCCACCACGCTGCGGTCGAACAGACGTTGAAGTGGCTGGAGCAGGAGGTGTTGTTCACCCGCCGTGGCCGGGGCGGGGTTCAACAGGTCAAGGCGATGGGATTGGTCGCAGGGCTGTTCACGCATCGTGATTCCCGCTCGGCGGATCCGCATCTGCATACCCATGTTGCGGTGAGCAACAAGGTTCAAGATGCCACTGGGGCCTGGCTGGCGGTGGACGGGCGGGTGCTCTACAAGGCCAACGTCACGCTGTCGGAGACCTACAACACGCTGCTCGAGGCCGAGCTGGTGGCCCGTCTGGGGGTGCGGTTCCAGGCACGTCGGCTCGGCTTGAAGACCGGTGCCAGCAAGCGGCCGGTGCGGGAGATCGTGGGCATCGATGAGCGGCTCGCCGCGTCGTGGTCGAAGCGGAACAGCGCGATCGAGGCCCGTCGTCGTGAGCTGGCCGCGGCGTTCCAGACCGAACACGGCCGGCCTCCGACCGAGGGTGAGGCCGCCACGTTGCGGCAGCAGGCGTGGGAGCAGACCCGCGCGGCCAAGCACGCGCCCCGCGCGGAAGTCGACCAGCGGGCTGCCTGGCGCGCTGAGGCGATCAGTGTCTTGGGCTCCGACATGGCGATCACCAACATGGTCGAGTCTGCGCTGCGCCATCACACCGAGACCCAGCCGGTCACCGACGCCTGGGTGGCCAAGGCGGCCTTGGAGGTCGTCGAGCGCGTCGCTGAGGATCGAGCGACTTGGCAGGTCTGGCACCTGCGCCCCGAGGCGCAACGACAGGCCCGCGCCGCGAGTGTTGGCGTTGCCGACCTCGGCGATGTCGTTGATCGAATCCTCAAGACGGCGATCGCCGAGCACTCGATCGCCTTCCCCCAGACGGACCCGCTCACCGAGCCCGACTCCGCCGCAGATGTCGGCGTGGGTATTCCGGCGGCGCTCACCCGGGAGGATGGCAGTTCGGTGTACAGCTTGGCCGGTGGTCGGCTCTACACCTCGCGTGCGGTCCTCGACGCCGAGCACCGCATCATCGAGGCCGCCTCCCGGACCGGTGGCCGGCGGATCAGCGAGGTCCGGGTCGGGATCGCGGTTGCCGAGTCCGCGGCGAACGGGGTCGCCTTGAATGCTGCCCAGCAGAGCTTGGTGCGCGAGATGGCGACCAGCGGACGCCAAGTCCAACTCGCGCTGGCACCCGCGGGAACCGGCAAGACCACCGCCATGGCCACACTCACCCGGGCCTGGCAAGACTCCGGCGGCACCGTCATCGGCCTGGCACCGTCAGCCGTGGCTGCCGAACAGCTCGGCTCCGCGATCAACTCAGCAAACGACGCCGGCATCACCGACAGCTCCCACACCTCAGTAGGACCGAGCCGCGAGGGCCTCGGTTCGGGTAGTAGCGACGGCGATCGCGAGAGCGACCGCCGTGACCGCGGGCTGGGTCGGCGTGGCCGCGTCCGCAGCGACACCGTGGACAAGCTCGTCTTCCACGCCCGCTACGCCGGGCCCACCCGGTGGATGGAGCAGATCGACGCCAAGACACTGGTGCTCATCGACGAGGCCGGGATGGCATCGACCGCGAACCTGGCGACCGCCATCGACTACATCACCGCGCGCGGTGGCCAGGTCCGCCTTGTCGGCGATGACCGGCAGCTGGCCTCGGTCGCTGCGGGCGGGGTGCTGCGCGACATCGCCCGCACGGTCGGCGCGGTCACGCTCACCGAGGTCCACCGCTTCCGCAACCGTGACGGCAGCCTCAACCTTGCCGAAGCCGCCGCCACCCTCGCGGTCCGTGAGGGTGATCCGTCCGCGGTCGGCTTCTACGCCGACCGTGGCCGCATCCACGTGGGCGACCTGGGCTCGTGTGCCGACCAGGCCTACGCCGCCTGGGCCGCCGACCGCGCCCAGGGCACCGATTCGGTCCTGATCGCCCCCACCCGCGACCTGGTCGCCGAGCTCAACACCCGCGCCCGCAACGACCGCCTCGCCGCTACAACCCCGCCAAGAGCAGGACACAACGCTCGGCACCGGACCGGACACAGGGTGGGGCGCGTTCTCACCTTGGGCGATGGCACCAGCGTCTCGGCCGGGGACCGGGTGATCACGCGCGAGAACAAGCGTGAACTGGCGATCAGCCGCACCGACTGGGTCAAGAACGGTGACCGGTGGACGGTCGCTGCGGTCCATGCCGACGGCAGCCTCAGTGTGGTCCATGACCGCCTCGGCAAACGGGTTCGGCTCCCGGCCGACTACGTCGCGCAGAAGGTGCAGCTGGGTTATGCCACCACCATCCACGGCGCCCAGGGCATCACCACCGGCACCTGCCACGTCGTGCTCACCGGTGAGGAGGACCGCAACCTGCTCTATGTCGCACTCTCACGCGGGCAGTACGCCAACCACCTCTACCTGAGTGTCTCTGGTGACGGAGACCCCCACAACCTCATCCGTCCCGAAGCGCTGATCCCCCCGACCGCGCTGGACAAGCTCGGTCAGATCTTGGGCCGCGACGGGTCCCCGACCTCGGCCACCAGCGCCCTGCGCGACCACGTCAACCCGGCCCAGCTGCTCACCGAGGCGGCCGCCCGCTACCACGACGCCCTCACCTTCGGTGCCGAACAGCTCCTCGGCCCAGATCGAATGGAGCGCATCGACACCTACGCCGCAACGCTAACCACCTCGATCGAATCAGAGACCGAGCCTGAGGCCCATCTCGTTGATGCACCCGCCTGGCCCACGTTGCGCTCCCACCTGGCGCTGCTCGCCCTCGACGGCCACGACCCGCTGATGCTGCTCATCACCGCGATCAGGGTCGCGTCCTTGGCCGATGCCAGGGACCCGGCCGCTGTCCTCGAGGCCCGCATCGAGGATCACCTCGCCGGGACTGGCCACGATAGCGAAAGCGCAAGGCCGGTCGGCCCGTTGCCGTGGCTGCCCGCAGTCCCTGCACGGTTGGCCGAGGACACCGACTGGGGCCCGTACCTGGCCGCGCGTGAACACCAGGTCCGTGACCGGGCCCTCCGGGTAGCCGCGCAGGCCCGTGACTGGGCCGGCGGCACGGCACCGGCATGGGCCCAGCCGTTCCTCGAAGACGCCGAGGCCGACCTGCGTGCGGAGTTGGCCGTGTGGCGTGCCGCGACCAGCACCTCGGACTCCGACCTGCGTCCGGTAGGCGCGCGCACCATCGGAGCACCCGGCGACTACCAAGCCCGTCTCGCCCGGGCGGTGCGCCGCGCCCGGCCCAGCTATCCCTTCGCCCAACGCAGCTGGTACCAGGCGCTGCCCGATGCGGTGCGTGCCGATCCATGGGTCACGCCCCTGTGCCAGCGACTGGCCCGTCTTGAACGCGCAGGTCTGCCGGTCACCGACTACCTCACCACCGCGCTGACCACCGACCCCACCGCACCCGTCACTGCAGGTGCCGGGTGCCTTGGGGGTGAGCGGTCCAGGCGGCGGTCGCTGCCCGATGAACACCCAGCCGCCGCCTTGTGGTGGCGACTGATTCCTCATCTGGGGCCCGCCGCCCTCGACGCCGACCCACACTCGGCCGACCTCCTCAAGCCAGCTTGGCGCAGTGCCCTGGCCGACCTGGTCGGCAGTGCCAGGACCGACTATCTGCAGCACTGTCCCGCGTGGCCAGCCCTGGTAGCCGCCGTCGACGAGGCGTGCCTGTTCCACGGCTGGAGCCCCGACGCCATCCTTGCCGCAGGGCTCGCCGGAATCCCCCAGGACGGCACCCTGACCGGGGTCGAGGTCGCCGACGCCCTGGTACTGCGCATCGCGGCCCTGACCGACCCTCCCCCCGACATGAACCCCCGCCTGAGCCCCGACTCCGGGCCCGGCCGGCACCAAGAACGCCGGCAACCTGGAACCGGCGACCAGCACCAGTCGAGCCCCTCCGCCGCAGACGGTACAGGACCGGAGTATGAGCCCGACCAGATCCCTCCAGACGACCTCGACGTCGTCCTCGCCGACCTCTACCGCGACCGCCACGCGCCCGGTCCTCTCGACACGCAACCGACCGCGCACCCGGTCGCGCAACCGGTCGGGGTGGCCGCAGCGCAGCTGGACGACGACGCGTGGGACGGATTGGCCAACGACCCGTTCTACGAACCCAACGGCTCCACCACCCGCGAGCTCGTGGGGCCGGCGGTTCTTGGGTCCAACCCTGACCGCGACCCCGACGCTGATCCTGATGCGAGCCGGATCACCACGGGGCGCCTCCTCGATCTCAATGCGCGGGCGTTGGCGTACTACGAGTCCTGCTACCCGCGCTCGTGGGCACCGGCCTACCTGCGTGAGCGGCTGGGCACCGACCCCGTCTCGGATCTGGTGGTAGACCCGGCACACCAGCCCCGCATCGGTCTGGCCGACCATCTTGGCCGCCACTTGGGCGAGCATCCGGCTGAGCAGCCGGTCTTCGGTGTGGGTTACGCGGTGGGTTACGCGCCCGCGGGGCCGCGCAGCCTGCTGACGCACCTGGTCGCCCAGGGGGCCACCGCTGACGAGCTCGAGCAGGCGGGCTTGATCCGGACCCGTGAGCGTCGTGATGGCACGCTCGAGTATGTCGATGCGTTCCGCGACCGCCTTGTCATGCCCATCCATGATCCCCACGACCCCGCGGCGGCGGCAGTGATCGGGTTCCTGGGGCGCCGCAATCCCACCAAGGAAGACGACCCCTACGCCGGACCGAAGTACCTCAACACCAAGAACACGCCGCTCTTCACCAAGGGCAAGGTTCTCTTCGGCTATGCCGAAGCCCGCGAGGCGCTCGCTGCCGGCGCGCTACCGGTGATCGTCGAAGGACCGATGGACGCTTACGCCATCACCGTGGGCAGCTGTGGTGCGGCCGTCGGGCTGGCCCCCATGGGGACAGCGCTGACCGTCGACCAGATCAAACTCCTGCTGCGCCACGTCAGCCTCACGAAGGGTCGCGACCGCATCGTCGTGGCCACCGACGCCGACGCGGCCGGCTGGAAGTCGGCCCAGGCCGCGTTCTGGAACCTGACCACCGCGGACCTCGACCCCACCTGCTTGGTCCTGCCCGAGGGCCTCGACCCCGCGGGCCTGCTGCACGCCCACGGGCCCGAGGCGATCAGGGCCGCGATCAGTGATCGTGCGCCGCTGGGGGAGGCCATGATCAATCAGCTCCTCGCCACGACCGGCGCCTGGTCCGACCCCGCCGTCCGCCAGCAGCTCACCGCCCGCGCAGCCCAGATCATTGCCGCCCGCGGGGCTGATGTCTGGCGCGATTCCTTCACCCCCCTCAACCGCCTCCTGCACCTCTCCCCGGGGTTCCTCGAACATCTGACCATCGCCGAGGCGATCGAACGCGACCAGGACCGCGGCGGCTGGGCTCGGAGGCGTATTGAGGAGCTGCGCGATCAGCCACGCCCCCGACACCTGACCCAGCACGCCATCCGGCCCAGCACCGCGACACGCCTCCTGGGTACGCCCCCCGCAGCCGACGCCGCAGCCAGAACCGATGCTGTCAAGCCAGGCCCCGCAACCACGCTTCGGCCGGCACTTCGGCCCGCCACCGGGTCGCCGGTGACTGGCCGTGACCCCGGTGGTGACCATCTGCACTCGGGTGAGGGGTGGGCCAGGCTCCCGCGCTGAAGCCAACCCGGGGGCCCTGAAGCCCGGGGTCCGAGGCGCCGGTCCCGACCACCGCAAATACCAGCATCGTTCAACCCCCGCGGTGGCAGGTGTCGACAGACGACGCGCCGTTGTCGGCACCGGTGCATCCACTCCTCGAGCCAGCCCGCCCGCGGGGCCGGGCAGGACGGCCGAACACCAACGCCTCGTCGCACGACACCGACAGGGCGCCGCCAGCGAGGTGTCTTGATGGCGTCGCGGGGTGTCTGCGACCACGGATTCGGCAACATTCTTTGCCTGATTCTCATCCGCATCTCGCAGCGACCGGCGTCGCTCGGGTCTACGCGTCGGCGCCCGGCCCCCGCGAGTGGTGAGCGGCGTGACCTGCGGGTTTGCGTGGCGGGCAGGTCTGGTCGTTCGCAGTGGTGAGCGGCCCCTGCGAACTGGTGAGCCGCCGATACAGGCAGTGGTGAGCATCGTGGTGAGGTTCGCGGTGAGCGGGGTGGTGAGGGGCCGGACCTGCAGTAGACGCGTCCAGATCGTCTCTGCATAGGAGGACCGCTATGTCTGCTACCACCACCCCTACCCCAACGACCTGCACCGCGACGTCGAGAGCCGGTGCCACACCGGCCCTCGGTCCCGCGCCCAGTCCCACCACAGGGTCGGATCACGACACCGGTCCGGCTGTGCGGGTCATCGTCTCCCCCGCCGACTCGCCTCTGTTAGCCGTGGTCGGCGCGGACTTGGCGCGCAGCGGAAAGTGGGCAACCTGGTGCGAAGAAGATCCTCGGCTCCAAGATGTGGGGAGCCTGGAGGAGGCCGTCGAAGGGTGGCGGACGCGCCGCGACCCGCGCAACTACCAGAGAGTGGCCGCGCTCGCCTCGATCGGATCACGCCGCGGTGGCGATGACGATGACGCCGCGATGGCAGTGGTGGTGCTCCTGGAGCCGGGGATCGCACGCCTCGCGGCACGGTTGCGTGATGTCTGTGAACCCGACGACGTACGCGCCACGATCTGGGAAGAGGTCAAGTTGGCAGAGCCACGGCTGGGCAACCTGGCCGCCCGACACCTGTTGCAGCGGGCCCGGCAGCGCCTGACTCGCCCGAGCGGCGGCATGGTGACCCGCGTCCCGACGGTGTCGCTGGACCAGCAGATGGGCTGGCGCAGCGACAGCTGGACGCCAGGAGGCCTCCGCGGCGTTGCCGATCGCTGCCCCGAGGTGGCCACACCCGAGAAGGACGACCCTGCCCATGAGCTCGCCGAAGTCTTGGACTGGGCTCAGCAAACTCACGTCGTGGCGTCGGCAGACGTGGATCTGATCTTGGAGTTGGTGGCCGCGGCCCACCTTGGCCTGGGGAGAGAAGCTGCCCAACGCCTCGCCGGTCAGCGCCGGGGAACCACGATGCGCACCATCCGACGTCGCCGTGACCGGACGCTCGCGCGTCTGCAGGCTGCAGCCGCGACCTACCTGGCCACTACCGGTTGAGCCGGCACCCGGCGCTGACTCCTGACCCGGATTCCTGACACTGGCGCCTGATACGGGGGGCGCCTCCAGCAGGAGGGTGCCTGCTGAGCCACGGCCAGGTGACCGGGTGCTCATGTCCGCGCCTTGATGTTTGGGTCTTGATGTTCGCGCTCTGGCGTCCGATCGGCTGGGAGCGGGGTTGCTGTGCTCCTCATGAACCCGCCACCCGGCAACCACCCCGACGACCAAGTCGGCAATCGTTCCGCTGCCTGGTCGCCGGGAAGTAGCCGCGATCAGCACCCCTGGCGCTGGTCGGGGCAGCTGTACGGCGACACAGTCCATGAAACTCAGGCCGTACCGGGCCCGTGGGTCGTTTCCGACCTACTCGTGGTCTTGACCGAGCACCGCGTCGACCACATGCTGAGGGAATTTGAGCAGGTCATGGGCAAGCCTCGCGGCGACGCCGAGGATGCAGCGGCCGCCAAAGACGTACTGCGGATGACTTCGGTCAAGGCATTAGCGCCGGTCGTGTGTCTGCGGGCAGCCCCGACCGGGGCCACGGTGACGACAGGGATGGCCCGATGAACGCTGTCAGGCCCCCAGCGGCTCCGCACT
>Ga0164242_10000597_pt1 | contig 43771 bp, 36 predicted proteins | sample OricomgcompostMG_FD_108783 | JGI IMG/M metagenome (GOLD analysis project Ga0164242, IMG submission 108783) | Miracle-Growth compost microbial communities from Emeryville, California, USA - Original compost - Miracle growth compost (MG) ... | reverse complement strand
GCCAGATCTCACTTAAGGCTGGTCGGGCTCCCTGTAAGTACCTAGCAACCGATCCCAAAAGAAATCGATCACAGCAAAATTACATCCCGCGTGCTGGTGATGTACAAAGTGAAGCGCCTGCTTCCTCCTAAACCATGCAAACCGTGTTAGCGGCGACCCCTCAACATGATATTCCTTGTCAAAAAAGACATGTGCGTAAAAGGAGGCCGCGCATGCGCTTGCCTCGGCCAAAAATAGATCAAGCGGCAGGAGAAAATATGTGGAGCCCACAACTAGCAAGACCGGAATGAGAAAATAGGGCGTGTTATCGCCCTCTTCGTCCATGTAGTGCTGCGATACGAGGTGGTCCCTGGAATAGTATCTATGATGAAAATTTACATGATTTCGAAAGAACCTTCGGCCCATCCTGTGATGACCGAGCGTGCAATGCAGGAGCGTCTGCGACAACGACATAACGAGATGCGTTGTCACTATGGTGACAATAATCGCCACAGCCTCTCGAAGAAGCACAGTTAGCGTATGACTCTCCACTCATGGTGTCAGCGAAACTAGGTGGCTTAACCCGGATGCCCGCCCGGTCTAATTCTACCTTCAGCCGCCCCAGGGGCCACGTTTATCCATCATTCCGTTCAGGCTCATTACTACGACAGCTGCAGCATGCCACAACGATGCTAACAGAATGCAACCTAACAACAGCACAAACACGGGAATCGCGTTGCTCGTAGGCATGCTTGTCTTCTCGAATACGACCCCCGCACCAACAAAATAGAAAACGAGAATACCTATCCAAAATAGCGCGAAACTGCGGAACCGGCGTAGCATCTTAGCACGAGGATCACTTGGATCCGCTGGTGGGTTGTGGTATGCGCGCTGCAACCATCGAGCCATGGTCAGGGCGATGCTGTGTTCAGTTCTGCCGACCAGGACACGATGTGCTGCCCTGGGACCAACTCCCGGATGAGCTTCACTGCAGCGCCGACCACCTTGGGCTGATCGAAGAATTCGATCACCAAGGGCAAGTCGACAGCCAGCCGAAGCATATCGGCCGCATGCACCTCACCCGACGCGCCGGCACCGACGATGCCGCGAAAGACCGTGAAGCCGGCGACACGGTGTTGATCGTGCAGCAAGCGCACGATCTCCTGCATCAAATTCCCACGCTTACCGTGATCCGCTTCCTTGATGTACACACGGACCATTGTTACTGGTGTGCCCATGAGGTCCTCCGATCTAGATGCTGCGAGCGAGAAACGCGCCGAAGAAAGCTGCTGCGAACCCCAACACAGTGGAAAGAACGATGTATAAAAGGCTGCGGAAAATCAGTCCTTGCTCCGTCAGCAAAAGACTTTCCATCATATAGGTTGAGAAAGTCGTGTAGCCGCCGAGAAAGCCCGTCAATATGCCGGTGCGAAAGGCAACGGGCATGGTCAACCGATCCAACGTTTCGATAAACAGGAATCCCATAACGAACGCGCCAGATACATTGATGATCAAAGTTGCGTAAGGAAATGATGTTCCCCAAATGGTCTGTACCAACTGGGTCATGAAATAGCGTGCCCAACACCCCAGGATGCCAAAAACGGCGATTGCCCCATATATATATAAGCGTGACATACGGACCTTTCACAGAAGTGCGATGATGAGAATTGCTACCAAAAGCAATCCAATCAGCGCCAAATAGAAGTTGAGGTGGCCGGACTGCAATGCTCGCAGCCTGGTGGAAATCCAGACAACAAAAGTTTCGGCAGGCCGGAAAAGCGAAGGCCCGAAGAGTGGCGCAACACTGTGCTCGAATATCAAACGACGGACAAAATAAGGATGGCCATTGCCCTCCTCCGAGAGCTCCCGTCTAGTCTCCTCTTCCGGCCGATAGATAAAGCTGTAGAAGGTGCGCAGGGCGTTGGAAAATGCGAGCGCCGTCGTCGATGCCCGAGCCGGGTCCTGTTCCCGGCCGCCGTACCAGACGGGAGCGCGCTGGATCGTGCGGCGGTTCGCAAAGAGCAACAGCAGGGGGATGAGCGCCAGAAGCGGCATGGCGATTACCAGTTTGCTGGGCGAAATGAAAGCGAATTTGGCAGTGAGCGGAACTAGAATCCACCCGTCATGCATCTGCGCGGCGGAAGTGGGATCGTAACCGGAGGGTGTAGCGCCCATCAGCGCCTCCAGCCAGACCGGCATTCCTGCCGCGAGGACCAGAACCGCGAGGCCGAGAACACCGACTGCTATGGCGTTGCCCAATGGCACAGCCGACTTGACATCGCGACCCCGGCCGAGCAGGCCAATGCCGAGAACCTTGACGAAAGTCGCGAGCGCGATGGCCGCGGTCAGCGCGAACCCCGCTCCAGCGATCACCAACACCAGCCTGTCGCCCAGCTCGTGAAGATGAAAACCATTGAACATGGTCTGGAATAAATACCATTCGCTGACAAATCCGGCCTGCGGGGGCATAGCAGCCAAGCTCATGCCAGCGAACACGGCGCCTAGCCCATAGATCCAAGCACTTTTGCGCAAAAGACCTGACTGCTTCAGGCCATAATTGCCGGAGGCACGAAAGAACCCATCTGCCGACAGGAACAAGGCGCCCTTTGCCAGGGAATGACCCGCCAGATGGAGCAGCGCAACGATCCAGGCCAGCCCGGCAAAGTCGGAGAGTCCTTCCCGCGCGAATATCAACGAGGCCCCCAAAAGGGCCACGGCGATAGCGCCGTTCTCTGCGGACGAGAGACTGAGAAGCGTACGCCAGTCTTCCTGCTGGAATGCGTACAGCACGGTGAGGATCGTGCTTACAATCGCGACGGCCACGACGATCCCGTCAAACAGAGACATGCCCAGCGAGGGCGCTAAGGGTAACCACTGCGCCAATCCCCGCGCGAGGCCGAAATAGGCCGCGTTCAGGATCACGCCTGACAGCAAGGCGCCGCTCGCCCCGCTCGCCGATCCATAAGTCTCTGGAAACCACTCATAGAACGGCAGAAGGCCGATCTTTGCGCCGAATCCGACCAGTAGAAGGATACCGACCCAGAATTGACCGCTGGCAGAGAAGGTCATTCCTGCAGCCGCAAATCCGGTAAAACTAAAGTCCCCCGCCCGGCCGGCAAGTAGAAGGATCGCCAGCGCCAGAGCAACGGAGCCGACCTCGAGCAATGCCAGCATAAAGAGAACGGGCGCTCCTGTTTCGAGTGCCAAGCGCTCCGAGAGAATCATTACCGCGCCGCCTAGGCTCATCAATTCCCAGGCCACCAGAAATGCCACGCCATCTTGCAAGCCGAATATCCCGAGCGCGCCAATCAGCCCTGCGGCGGCACCGAAAGCCCAGCCCGCCGGCCGTTCTTTGGAGGGAGAGCCGAGGGCCGTCGCCAGAATGGCTGCCAGCAGGCCGAATAAGAGCAACCACGCGCCAGGCGTGGTGATAGTGAAATCCGTTCCAAGGCCCGCGATGCCAACCGGTAGGTGAGTCGCGGCAGGAGAACCCAACAGCACCGCAAGCGCGCCGGCGGCACCCGCGATAGATCCCAGGCAAAGTCCGATCCGGGCTGTCAGGGCACTCCCTGCCAACGCTAACACAGCGGCGGCGACCCACAGCGCGACCGCGGCAAGGAAGAGTTCATTCGCCATAGCGGCCCTCATGTACGCGCTGGGGCGCTCTCTCCAAGAGCAAGAGGAGCGCCTCGATAATGGCCGCGGGATTGGGGGGACAGCCGGGCAGATAAATATCGACCGGCAACAAACCCTCTAGGCCATGCCCACAGGCATAACCATCCTCGGCGATACCGCCCGAGACGGCACAGGTCCCGACCGCCACGACCCATTTGGGGTCGGGCATCGCCGCATAGGTACGCAGCAACGGTTCCCGCATCGCGTAAGTCACGGGGCCTGTCACGAGAAGAACGTCAGCGAACCGTGGGGACGGCGTGAAGAAAATCCCCAGCCGGTGCAAATTGTAGAACGGGTTATTCAAAGCCTGAAGTTCGGACTCGCAGCCATTGCATGATCCCGCATCTACATGGCGAATATGCAGGCTGCGCTTGAACCCCCGTGTCTCTGGCTGCGCGGTCGGCTTTTCCTCCACGCCTGTCGCCAGCGCTTTGCTGGTCATCAGATCGGTGCGGCGCTTGACCCCAAAAGCCCAATCATAGGAATGCTGGAACGCATCCGTCGGGCAGACTTCGACACAGAGCTGGCAGGTGATGCACCGACCATAGTCAATCTCGACCGTCTCCTTGCCGCCATGGTCGAGATCGGTCACCGTCTGGATGGCGTGAGTTGGACAGACATCAGCACAGACTTTGCATCCCTCGTCACATTGGGCACGATTGTAGCGCGGCATGCCGAACTCGAAATCCTGGCCATCCTTGCCGGGAGATCTAGGCCAATCGGTGGTCGCCTTGCCCTGATACAATCCAAAGAGGGTCCATAATGGCATCGGCGTCTACCTATCGCATCCGGCAATCGTCAGGCCGAAGCTGGCCTCGTTGATCGCGTAATCCATCATGTTGCTTTCGTGCACGGTGTAGGGAAAAACCCGCCAATTCGAAAAGGACGGCGACTTCACCTTCACACGCGCTAACCTGGCCTTCTCGTCGAAATGAACGGCATAGAAGACCGAACCGCGTGGATTTTCCGCCCAGCCCAGCCCTTCACTTCCGGGCATGGGATCGCACCGGTCACGAATCTCACCCGGTTCAAGCAGCAGCAGAACCCGCTGGATTAGAACAATGCTGGCGTCGATCTCGGCAATGCGCACCTGCTCCCGCGCGTGTGCGTCACCTTCGTGACGTACTGGCACAACAAGCGGCAATCCCTCGTATCCAGCGTAGATATGGTCACGTCGCAGATCACGATCGATACCGGAGGCGCGCTTTATCGGGCCGGTGGCGCCCTGGTCGAATGCCACCTTATAAGGCAAGGGGCCGGTAGTCATCAGCCGATCACGATAGGAGTTGGTACGCTTCAGCCGCACGACGTAAGCCGTGATTTCCTCGCGCAAGCGTTCGAGTTCTTCGCCAAGCCATCCTCCGGGATCGATGTCGCGCCGAAAGCCACCCGGGATGAGAACATTGCGAAGAAAGCGGCTTCCAACCAAACGACTGTTTAGCTGCTTTACCCGTTCAGAGAGATATTGCCCCTCCGCCGAACCGACCTTCAAAGTGGTGGTGTCAGCAAGATGGCCGAGATAATAAAGATGATTGTAAAGCCGCTCCATTTCCGCCAGTAGAACGCGCAACACCGCGGCGCGAGGCGGGACTGTCACGTTCGATGCCGCCTCGACGGCCTGACAATAAGCCAGGCCATGCGAAAAGCTCCCGACTGCGGAAACCCGTTCAGCCAGGATGATTCCGGCGTCTGCCGAGAGGCCCTGAAACCGCGCCTCCATACCGCGATGCTTGAAGAAGAGCTGGGTGTGCAGGTGCAGGATGTGCTCGCCGATGTAGTAGAAGATGAACTCGCCGGATTCGACCACGTCTGCGCGCACCGGTCCCCATGGCAGGCGTTGGACGTCTGGGCCTTCCAATTCCGGCAGACCGCTGGCTTGCCCGATCAACTCGACGATCTTTCCTTGCGGATATCCCTCGGCCATCGGGGGTGTCTCCACTAGAGCCCCTTCGTGCAGGACCAAGCGGCCGGGATCGGGATGGCCGGGGAATTGCAGACCGAATAAGTCGGTCATTTCCCGCTCGTACCAGCCCAACAAAGGGCTTGCAGGCGTCATGCTAGGGAGAGAGCCGCCGCTGGCGTCAACAGCCCAGACAGCGAATGGCTCGTTCGCTCCGGCGCCGGTGACATAGCGCACCTCCGTCTTTCCGGGCACCGGGTGCCAAGCATAGGCCATCTGCATCCGGCCCTTGCGGCCATGCAATGCCTCTACAAGAGCCGGCAGTTCCTCCGGGCGATGGTGGGAAAAAGAAACACCTTTCATGGCACGACACCATGGAGATTCGCCGCGATCCCCGAGAAATAGCTCCAGATGGACTGAGGCCACCAAAAGCCAAAGACCAGCAAGGGCACCAAAGCAATGATCATGGGGATCACGCACCAGGCGCTGACAGGCTTCGGCGTGGTCGTCTCGGCCGCGTCTTCGAAATACATGATCCGGAAGTGGTTCAGGAACGCGACAAAAACGACGATCAGGAGGACGGCCATGGCATAGACCGCCCAATTGAAGGACTGGTCGAAGCCACCCCGCATGATGAAGAACTCACTGAGGAATAGTGCAAAGATGGGCGCTCCCGTGATCGAGACGGCACCGGCCAGCCAGAGCCCTCCGGTTTTGGGGAAGAACCGCCCGAATTGTCGGATACTGACGATTTCCTTGGTGCCGTAGCTGCGCATCGCGCTCCCGGCGCCAAAGAACATCAGCGACTTGTTCAGCGAATGGTTGAGCATGTGATAAAGCGCGCCCGCCGTCCCGAACATGCCGCCAAAGCCGAAACCAAGCGCAATGACCCCCATATGCTCGATACTGGAATAGGCCATCAGACGCTTGACGCCTTCCTGGCGGACGATGAACAAAGTACCCAGAGCCAGCGAGGCGAGGCCGAAGATAACGACGATCAGGCGTGGCAATATGCCGATATGGGCTGCATTGGTGACACCGAGAAACCTTACAATGCCCACCATTGCCGCGTTCAGCAGCGCCCCGGACAACATCGCTGAAACCGGTGCCGGGCTTTCGCTGTGGGCATCCGGCAGCCAAGTGTGCATCGGCGCCAGGCCGACTTTGGTGCCATAACCGACCAAGCTAAGAAGGAACGCGAGCAGCAACAGCGCCGGATTCATTTTCGGCGCCGCCGTCTCCAAAGCCTGCCAGGTGAGGCTGTAGCTCGGCCCCAGGACAAACGTGCCCGCCCAGTAAAAAAGCACCGTCCCGAGCAAGGCCAAGCTGATGCCAGCCGAGACAACCATGATGTATTTCCATGCCGCTTCCATGCTCTCGGCTGTCTTCTCGAAGGCGACAAGGAAGGTGCTGACCAGGGTGGTGAGCTCGATCGCGATCCAATAGAGACCGGCATTGTTGACCACTGGCGCAAACAGCGTGGTGAGCGCAAATATCGCGAACAGCGCGTAGAAGGACGGCAACCGCTCGTCTTCATCCAGCATCCGCATGTAGCCAATGGCGAAGAATGATGCCAGGAAGTAGACAATTGCGGTGCAAAGGACGACCCAGGCACCAAGCCGATCCAGACCGATATAGGCGTCCCAAAAATAATAAGGGTGCGCACTCGCAATGAAAGGCAAAGGCAACGCACAGGCGAGTGTGATGATCGACGCGGCGAAATTGATGAACTCGGCAAGCCGCACTGGCCGCAGGAAGAAGCAGAGCGGCGCCGCCATCGCCGGAGAAAGCCCCACGATAAGAAGAAGGAGTCCCGCGGTCATCCAACGAGCCTCTTCAAGCCGAAGCTACTCGTCGTGCCGACCGCCGTCTCGAGATAACGCACCAAGACGCCAAAGCAAGCAACCGCGACCAATAAGTCAAAAAGAATGACGATCTCGAGCAACATCGGCATGCCCGGTACGAGGATCTGAGCGCCTAGGAAAATGCCGTTTTCGAGCACCAGGAGGCCAAGAACCTGACTGATGGCCTCGTGTCGAACCGCCAGCATGAGAAAGCCGATCAGCTTCATGGAAAGCATGACGGTGAGAGCCAGAACCGCCACGGTCCCGACCAGGCCGAGATGATCTCCGATCCGGTAAGCGATCACCAAGGCGAACACGACCGCCAGTGCGCCTATGACAAGGCTGCTCGACGGCCGCAAGACCACATGCACTTCGTAATCTATCGCTTGGCGGCGGATAATACGCCAAACAAGATAAGGAAGCAGAAGGCCCCGAAACAGCGCCGTGAGAATAGCGATCAGGTAAAGCTCGGGAAAGCCTGCGTAGGCGCCCACAGTTGCGGACAGCCCTGCGATGAGCCAGGACTCCGCCGCGAATGCGAACAAATAGTGGTTGAGCCACCGTGACCCGATCATCACAAACGTCAGAAGCAAGCATAGGATGGCGAGGAGACTGAAGATCGACGCCACAAAAGGAGGAAGGGTCTGTACGATCATAGTCAGCTCAATTGTGTTCCGATGATGGACAACACGGCGAGGAGAAAGGACGCCGCGAGCGGCTCCTGATAACGGTAGAAGCGCAGGCGGGATTGTGCCGTCTCGACGAAAACGACCATCAAGCCGACCAAGACGAATTTTCCAACGATCGCGAAAATCGCGCCGAGCGTGCCAAGGGCCGAGCCGGCGATGGATAGACCCCAGGGTATCAAAAGCACATTGCAGAAGATGGTGTAGAGGATGAACTGTTTCATCATCGACGCCCATTTCAGCAGCGCCAGGAGCGGCCCGGAATATTCGAGGATGCGCGCCTCCTCGATCATGTACATTTCGATATGGGTGCTGGAGTGGATCGGGAGCCGGTCGGTTTCCGTTAGCAATAGAACGAAAAAAGCGGCGACCAGAAAGAGATGCGCGGGGCTGAAATATGTCGCGGGGCTTGCAACTAGCAAATGATTGACGACGAACGGGAGCATCGATTTGGCGAGAAGTGTGATGCCAATAAAGACCAGAATCAGCGTTGGCTCTGCCAGAATCGCGACCATGACAGCACGGCTGGACCCGATGCCGCCGTAGGCGCCGCCACTGTCGAGACCTGCCAGCAGGATCATGAAAGATCCCAGGGTCAGGATGAGGCCGCCACCCAGAATGTCGCCCATATCTGAGAGTGGCAGGGGATAGTTAGTCAGGACCGGGATAAGGATCGGCACTGTGAGCATGCAGGTGAAGGCGACGATGGGGGCTGCCCAATAGATGCCCGATGCGGTGTTGGGAATGACCATGCTCTTGTGAAAAAGCTTCCAGAGATCGCGATAAGGCTGGAAGATGCCTGGCCCCTGCGAACGCTGCACGCGCTCCTGGAACTGCAGGATGATGCCCTGGATCAGCGGAGCCAATCCGAGCGTCACAATAACCTGGGCGATCTGCAGAAGAATATCCCGCATCAGCCGGACCGCCTTGCGCGCAACACGGGCGCAGTCGGCCCAAATGCTGGCAGGAACCGACTATCGGCGGACGACCCCTCGGACATACCCTTCCCTCCTCCTCAAACGAGGATTGGAAGGAGTCATCAGCCCTAAGGGCGGTTAGACGGCGAACCCCATCGCCTGTTACAAGCGGTGTAATTTATCGCAAAGATTCGAGATTTTGCCTAGTAGATATTGGCTTTTTGCTTGGACGAAGGTGCGATAAAGGCGGGGTTAGATGCCTATTGACCTCGTCGCCGGATCGGCGGATGCTTTTTCGTTGGGAATGGAGCTTCCCGCTGACAAACCGCCCATAGGGCTAATAGCTCCTGCTGCGTCTTAACCGCGGTAGGAGTTCCACGCCCCTGCTGCACCTTTAGGTGTGTGGCCATGAGCGGATCCCAACAGTTCCCGTCGACTTCCAACCACGAAATCGTTCCCGCGACGCTGCTGCGCATATTTGTGGGCGAACAGGACCATCACCGGTCTCATCCGCTCTACGAAGAGATCGTCCTCAAAGCCCGGGAAATGCACCTGGCGGGTGCAACGGTTCTGCGCGGACCGCTCGGCTTCGGGCGCTCCCACCGCCTCCACACGCAGAAAATCCTTCGCCTGTCCGACGATCTTCCCATGGTGGTAGAAATCGTGGATGCACCGGAGAAGATCGAGGGTTTCCTGCCTGTCCTGGATGAAATCATGACGGGCGGGGTCGCGACGCTCGAACAGATCAGCATCGTTCGGCCGACCACCAAGCAGAACACGGTCGCGGCTTAATGAAGGGCCACTGCGATCGATAGGGCTGTGAGAAAGGGGCTAGACAGCCGGGATACCAAACCTCACCTGAGCGTCCTGGCGGTTGTGGAGGAGGCCCATTCCACGCGTCGTTGTCTCGCGGCAGCCGCGCTGGCCGGCACGATTTCGCCTCAAACGACCTTGACGGCACTCCACATAGAGGTCGATCCCGCCCAGATAATCACCGCACCGGAGGAAATATCTCTTCAGAAATTGAGAACTTCCACCGAAGGTTCAGCCGCCGACCGCGCCAAACGTGTTCGCCGGATGTTTGAGTTCTGGTGCGCCAACCAGCATTCCTTAAACGCTGCTTGGGTGTCCAAGGCTGGCACTGTGGAAGCCATCCTGACGGCGGAGGCCGCTAACACCGATTTGATCGTCCTTGCCAAGCCTCACAATATGGACAGTTTCGATGCCCTGCATGGTGCCTTGTTCGACGCGCGTAAGCTCGTTCTCTTCGTTCCGGACACCAATAATCTGGGAAGCGTTCACCGGCGGATGATCATTGCATGGAAAGATCGCGCGCAAGCGAGAAGGGCCGTGGAACAGGCTCTGCCCTGGCTGGCGGCCGCCGAGCAGGTCATCGCGGTGAGCGTCGAGGAGTCCGAGATTCCGGAACAATTCGACGAATTACGGAAGATCCTAGGCGCGAGAGGGATCAAGGCCGATTACCGCTTCCTGTGTGTGGATCCGAACGAGCATCCATCTGGACGCATCTTGCGGGAGGCAAAGAACGAAGGCGCAGACAGCGTGGTAATGGGTGCTTTTCGCTTCGGCATGATCGCCGAGTGGTTTTTTGGGGGCGTGACGCGCGAAATTTTGTACAGCGCCAACATTCCCATCTTCTTATTTCATTAAAGGACACGCTCCATCTGGAGCTTCAGCTTTAACATTCTCACTCAACCAGAATCGAATTTGTGGCCCGGAAGACCTCCGGCCGTCAGTTTAAGAAAGCAATGTTTAATCATCGGCATCTTCAGGAAGACGCAGGTTAGTGCGATGCAAGTCCTCGTCGCGCCATCTCCAGGCCGACATTGGGATCGAGGCTCCGCGCTCGAGCAAGATCTGCACTGGACTGTTCCGGTTTATTCAAAGAGCTTAGCGCTAAGCCGGCGCCGAACCACGCAGTTGCCATACTCGGATCCAGCGTTTCGGCTCGTTGGAAATCATTTAGCGCGGCTGAAGGGTTGTGCAATCTCATATATACAGAGCCGCGCGTGTCCAGGATGCCTGCGTTCGACGGCGCAAGATTGATTGCTCCCTGACAGTCAGCAAGGGCCAGTTGCAACTGGCCAACCAACATACGCGCGTAGCAGCGCCCATCCAGCGCATCAGAGTTTGATGGGTTTATTTGGATGGCGGATGAATAATCTCGTATTGCGTTCTCGAAATTGCGAAGCGAAATATACATGGTTGCCCGATTAACCAGGGCCGAAGTGTAGGATGGGTCAAGCGCCAGTGCATGGTCTAGGTCGGAAAGCGCAAGCTTAATTTCGCCAGTAAGGAAAAATGCATTTGCTCTGTTTGTATAGGCGCTGACGTTTTTGGGATTAATCACGATGGCATGAGAGTAATCAGCAATGGCAAGGTCGTTATGCCCCTGCTTTCTATATGCAATGCCTCTATTGACTAAGGCTAGCTCGTAGTTTGGCAGGATGCTCAAAGCCGACGAAAAATTTGCAATTGCCTGCTGAATGGCGCCCACCTCCAAGTGCGCCACCCCTAAGTTGTAATATGTCACGGCCACATTTTCGGGCAAAAGCGCTCTATCCTTCAGCAGGGCCGAACAAATAACGATCCTATCACTCGCTGGCACCCCCTTTTGGTCGGCACATCTAGGATCAAGAGCCGAACCAGCATCTTTCGGCGCCTGGGCAAGCACTACTCCGCCCGCTCCGACAAATATTGCGAATATCAGAGACGCGCACGCATAGGTGCGTCCCCGCTCCCGAAGGCTGGGGCTAAAATTGTTGGCCTTTTCTACTTGAGTAATCATTCACTCCTTGATGATGCAGATGTTCTACCAAATCGTCTCCCAATAGCGTCCAGCCCAATTATTCCGTATTCAAATGAAACACCGGCGACGGCCTTTGGCTGTGACAGTCAGACGACCGTTTTCGGTTCGCGCTTGAGCGTGAGGCCGATTACCACCGGCATCGCGAGCAACACGAGAGGCAACTGGACAATGATGCCAGCTATGATAGCGATTGCGAGGGGTTGCAGCATCTGATCGCCCGACCCACTGACCGCTGCTCCGAGCGGCAGCAGCGCAAGGATCATCGCCGCTGTACTCATCAAGATCGGCCGCAGCCGGTTGAGCGCGGCCGCGCGCAGCGCGTCGCGTGGCGGCATCGTTCGTTCGAGTTCCTGGTATTCGGAGGCGAAGAAGATCGCCATTTCAGTGCCGATGCCTATAATCATCACCATGCCCATCATCGCGGTGATGTTTAGTTCTATACCTGTGAGCCACAGGCCGATGAAGACGGCGCTACTTGAGATCACCGCACTTGCGATGATGACGATAGGTAGCCAGAAGCGATTGTATAGAAACAGAAGCAAAATAAACTCGGCAATGGCACCCGCAGCGAACACCTTGAGCAGCCCCGCCGTGGCCTCCTGCTGCTGCTTGTACTGACCGCCAATAGTGTATCCGACGCCCCTTGGTAAAAGACCCGGCTTTTGAAGCGCGGACTGCACTGCGGAAATGGTTGAGCCAAGATCATGACCACCGCCGATCTCGGCAGTGATGGGCACTATCTGCGCGAGGTTGTCGCGCGTGATCTGCGGTTGACCCGCAACGAAGTCGATTCGCGCCACCTTCTGAAGCGGGAATACGTGTCCGTTCGGCGAGCGAACCAGCATCTGGCCGAGCTCGTCGCGATAGATTTTCTCGCTCGGCGGATCGAGCCAGAGGCGAACACCGACATCCTGCACTTCGCTCAGATATTTCGTCACAACGGCGCCATAGAGATAATGATAAATTTGAGTTTGAACATCATCGGGCGTCATTCCCTCGCTAGCCGCCGCGCCGGGATCGACATGGATTTCCAACGCGTCGCCGGCCGGCACCACGCCACTGTCTACCGAAGCGGGCACGACACCGGGTACTTTGGCGATGGCGTCGGCGACCTGGGGTGCGAGCCCACCGAGAATGTCTGGATTTGCCGCATTGAGTTCGATCACCACGGGCTGGGGACGGCCCACCATGTCGCCAAGCATATCGGTCATTAACTGTTTAGGATCCAAGGCGATGCCTGGAACCTGATTCGTGATCTTGTTGACTATATCGTCCATGACATCCCAAATCGGCGGACGTTTTGACGGATCGATAAGTTTGACGAAGAAGTCGCCCTGGTAGGCCTCTTTGAAATCGCCACCGAGACCAGCACCGGTGCGCCGCGAATAGGTATCAACATTGGGGTTGTTCTTCAGGATAGCCTCGACCTGCGTTAGTTCACGATCGGTTTCGACGAGTGAGGTACCGGGTTTTGTCCTGTAATCTATGACAAAGCCGCCCTCATCCATCTCTGGCAGAAAGCCGGTGCCGACCTGGCTATAGGCAAGGAAACCCAGGCCCACGAGCATAAGCACGCTCATCCCAATTAGGATTGGCCGCGCGAAAAGACGATCAAGCAAGCGTCCATGCGTGCGTGTGAGCCAGGTGCTGCGGCCGTGGCTGGGGTCATGCCATTTCTGAAAATTGATTACACTGCGGGCCAACAGGGGAACGGCCAGTGCAGTCAGAACGAAAGAAATGATGAGTGCCGACGCCATTGTTAGCGATAGGAATTTAAAAAAGGCGCCGGTGATGCCGGTGAGAAAGGAGAGCGGAGCAAATATAATGATGGTCGCGAAGCTCGATCCAAATAGCGGCGCCATAAATTCGCGGGCGGCTTGGAGCACCGTTTGGTGCGGATTCTCTAAGCCAGGCACGCCAGCGCGCCTCGCCATGTTCTCTATCATCACGATGGAGTCGTCGATGAGAAGGCCAATGGCGGCCGCAATTCCACCTAATGTCATGATATTGAACGTCATGCCGAGTGCATAAAGCAGCAATATGGTAATCAGCACCGAAACAGGCACAATTGCCATGGCCACAACTGTCACCCGCCAATTGCGCAAGAATCCCCACACCACGAAAGCGGCGAAGATAATGCCGATGAGGATGGCTTCTTCCACCGCGGTGATCGACGATTGGACGAGTTGAGTCTGGTCGTACCATTTGACAAGCTGAATTGATTTGGGCTGCTTCTTCATGAAATCGGCTAAACGCGCGTCGACCTCTTTAATCAACGTCAGCGAACTAGCCGAATCCTGCTGAAAGACTCGGAAAGTTACCGCGGGCTTGCCGTTGTCATTAACCAGCAGCCATTGCGGTACCGACCCCATCTGCACAGTTGCGAGATCTGATAACCGGATGACGCCGCCATTGGCGGTCTTCAGTGCCATGCCAGAGACCGATTTCAGCGAGGTAAAGGCATTGTTGTCGATGACGAGGTAGAGGAGATCGTTGTCCTCAAGCCGGCCTACGGCGGTTATAGAATTGGTCTGCGCAATCTGCTGTGATACGTTGGCAAGCGTCAGGCCAAAGGCTGAGAGTTTCTGCGGGCTCAGAACGACCTGCACTTCTTGCGTCTGCCCGCCGAGGACGCCAACCTCCCTTACGCCCTCAATACCTGTCAGAAGTGGCGTGATCTGATATTGCGCCATACGCTTGAGATCGGCGGGCGAAACCGTGTCGGAGATGAGCGCATAAGAGACAAACGGCGTGATAATAGTCGGACTCATCTGGATGGCGTCGTAGGTCGTGCCTGGCGGCAATTCCGGCAGCTTCTGGGCAAAGGCTGCTTCGATGCTTAGAAGCGCCTGGTTCATGTCAAATCCCCAGGGGAAAGTGACATAAATTTCCGCCTGCCCGCGCGAAGTATTGGAAGTCACATCGACAGCGCCGGGAACCGCGCGAGCAGCTATTTCGAGCGGTTCAGTCACATCGATCAGCATCTGTTTTGCTGGCATGATGCCGGTGGACATCTCGATACGGATGCGCGGAAAGCTCGTTACGGGGAACAATCCGATGGGCATGCTGAAACCGGCGTACACCCCGGCTAGCGCCAGCGCGACGGCGACGGAGAGAATCGCCTTACGGTAATGTTCTAGCAGCCGGACAAACATCACTTGCCACTTTTCGCAGCGGGATCGGAGAGCCTTACCCTCATGCCGTCTTGAAGTTGATAATTGCCTTCGAGAACCAATGGCGCGGACAAGTCCAGCTTGCCATCTACTGTATCCGTATTCCCGTCTGTGTTTAAAACCTGCACATGAACGATCCTGGCCAGCATGTGGACGGCCTGCACGACATAGGGACTACCCTTGTCATCGACCAAGACTGCATCGTGCGGAACGACGTAACCTTGAGCATTCCCGGTTGTGATGGTTGCCTGTGCGGTTTCGCCCGAGAGCAAAGCTCCGTTCGGCAGAGAAATATCGACAGGTACAAGTCCGCTTCCCGCGTCTACCGTCGATCCCCGTAGTATGACTGAGCCATCATAGGCCTTTGACTCGCCGACTGCCGTAACACGGGCCTTGTCTCCGGGCTTTATGGCGGACGCTTGACCGGGAACAACGCCGACTCTGAGAACAAGCCCGCTTGGACGTGCGATTACAAGTAGCGGGCCGCCCTCAGGAACGATGGAACCAACGCTTGTGGAAAGACCTATAACGACCGCCCGAAACGGCGCATGGATCGTATTCAGTCCGCCGGCACCTTGCGTCTTCAATGCCTCGAGTGTGGCACGGGCGTTCGATTCGGCATTCCTAGCATCGGCGAGTTGTTGATTGGTCGCAAGCTTTTCATCAAATAATTGTTGGGTATGGGTCACCTGGGCACTGGCGGCCTGCAATGTGGAAGCAGCTTGAGAAAATGCAGCACCTGTCTGTGGAGTTGGCGCTAGTTGGACCAGCGCCGCACCCTCCGGTACCTCATCACCAAGGCGCACATAGACGTTGCCCACGACGGCGGCGAGCGGTGACATTATCGCTTTCTGCGCAGAAGGGCTGGCTTCGACATTCCCAAAGGCTGTGACGATTTGCGGCAAACTACCTTTTCGTATCGCTGTCGTTTTGACCAGCACGCTTGGGGTATCGGGAATTGGCGCTGCAGCCAACAACAACATTGATGCAAGACCCGCAGCGAGGCACAAAAATGGGGAAAACTTCATAACCGCCTCCCACAGCGCAACGCGTCAATATATTTCGACGGGTTATCAGGTCGAACTGAAAGGGCGACCTGCTGCAATAAACACTCGCCAATCATTGTTCTGCGCCTGCGGCGGCAGGAACAACCAAGGGCATGGCAATTAAGGTACGCAGTGTGAGTGTGTCGCTCCACAACAATGCCTTGAGGTCAAACAATTCCGCCTCTCGTGCGCTAAGTGATGTTTGCAGAACAACGTAGCTGGCGGCCGACAGATCACCAGCGGCATAAGCCTTTTGGCTGGCGTTCCCCATAGTCTCGAACTGGGGTAACTTTTCCTCCAAATTCGCTATCTGGGATCGAAGGAGAGATATTTCGTCAAAGAGACGCCAGACATCCGACGATGTCTGATCCAGACGCGCTTGATATTCAGCCTTCAACTGCGCGCGGGTCGCACGTTGTATCTTGATGTTTTGCTGCGTACTCCCAAAGATGGGAAGATTGACTGTGACCGCCAGCCCGTTTGTCTGAATGCCACTTGTGTCAGAGGCGCGATTAAAGCCAAGCGTTATAGCCGGAAACTGCTGCAAAATCGCGGTGCGAACATTATCCTCTTGGCTATGATAACCAGCTTGCAACGCAAGGATATCTGGCCGCGCCTGCGTCACGTTCTGGAGAGCTCGTGATATTTGATCTCTTGTGAGTGGCGCTGGATCGTCAACCATCTCCAGGCTCAAGCCGGCATCGGACTCTAAATTGAGCAGCGTCTTCAACTGGATCATCGCGGCGGAGGCATCCCGAGACGCCGCGTCGGCTTGACTTGACACGTCGAGCGCAGCGGAAAGATCTGCGCCCGCTAAATCGAGTGTAGTATTGCCGGAGGCGAGTGCATTGCCGGCGCGATCTGCCTGTGCGGACAATAAATCCGCCGCCTCATGTAACTGCTTTGCCTTCTGTTCAAAGAAACTGGCTTGCACATACAATGTGCAAGCCTGTTCGATTGTCTGCCATTCGTTCCACAACAGATCAAGCCTCGCTTGATCCACGGCGGCTCGCGCCGCTGACGTGCGTGATGGGTATGTCAGGAGGGCCTGCAAGTCCTCGGAGATTCCCAATCCATAGGCGTTTATCAAACCGACACCTTCAATCAAACTAGGCAAATGAACTGTCGGATGATCGCCACTCGCCAACAATTGGGGTTCCGGCAAAAGACCAAGTGCTATCGCCTGCGCCTCAGATACATCCGCTTTCTGGCGCAACGCGAAAAGTGAAGGGCTACGCAGAACGGCAAAGGCCGCTATTTGCGCCATATTAAGGGAATGTTCGCCAGCACCGATTGATGTTGAACCGTCTATGGGGAGCGCCGATGTTTGATCCGGTGCAGCCGGAAGCGGTTCCGGGCGGTAGAAGGCGCATCCGGAGACCGTTACGCACAAAATGAATGCCAAGAATACTCGGCGAGCTCCAACAACGGCTTCCCAAGAACCGACGGATGATGCAGTCGCATTCAATACTGCTGCGTTATTGGTGCGCGCGGCGTTACTCAAGGTACTTATATCGACAATGGCCCTCATGGCTTGCCAATTGCATATATCCGCAACTCCGCGGCACGGGCGCCATGAGCGGGAATGGGTACAAAGAGTTGGCCCAGCGCCGGCTCAAACAACGACGTACCCGCTCCTTTTGCGGTGGTTATGCGCGCGATGACTGAGTAGCGGTCGGGACCGGACTGCTTGATAGCATCGAGCAGGCCGGCGCCGCACGATACATAGATAAGCCGCCGCGCCTCGTCATAATGAACTCCGTCCGGATCGGCGGCTATGTCCAGCGACTTGATCTCCTTTCCGCTCGTAAGATCGACAATTCCCAGCTTTCCTGACTGGAAGCCGACAAATAGCCTTCGGTGGACAATATCGATTCCCATCGGGTAATTTCCCCGACCCGCCTTCAGCGGCCAGATCGCGATCACCTTCTTTTGATTACGGTCGATTACCGCGATACAATTTGCGCTTGGCACATTCACGTAAATAAAATTACCAGCAAGCTCGAACTGGTTTGGAGAGCCGGGCAGCTTGATTTCACCCGTGATTCTGTCGGTTTTTGTATCGACAATCCCGATTGTGCCAAACGTATTACCCACGCCGACGAATAGTTCACCCGTCGAAGGATCGTAATGCAAGTTGTTGGCTTTCTCACGGAAATGGATGGCGTGAAGAAATTTGTAGGTCGTAGCGTCCAGCACGCGGATATTGCCATCGCCATTGGCGACATAGAGACGATTCAACTCCGGCCGATAGACAACCCATTTCGGTTGGTACATCCCATTGATTTCGGTGGCGCGCACGCCCGATGCAAGGTCTATAACTTCGGTGCTGTTGTTGTCCTCGGCGTCCAGAAAGAACCTCTGTCCCGAAGGATCAGCCGTCATCATATCGAAGCCGCCCTTGACACCCGGCAAGGGGATGGCCTGCACTTGGCGTAGCGGTTGTTGCGGGTCAGAACGGACAGCCTCAGCGAGGACAGAACCGTCCGAACTCCTATTCTCGAGCCGGGCAGCGTTTCCCTCCGGCGTGATCGGCTTTGCCTCACATTGAGCGCAAGCGGCGAGCAAGATACATAAGGCGGGCGTAATTATTTTTACCGGATGCAATGCCGAAATCATAACATTTTGCCGCGCCTACAACCCGCTAGCCCTATAGCAGCCGATAAAACGTGTTTGGGGTTGGGAATTCCCAATAGCGGGCCTTAGACCACCGTTTGCGACACAGTTCTGGCTGGTCTAAAATGTTTCAATGTTCGCCCACATGCAAACAGAATGGATATCCTGATTATCGAGGACGACGCCGAGGCCGCGGCGCACATTACGCGAAAGCTTGGTGCCGCGGGCCATAGGGCACAAACGGCTGCGGATGGGCCCAGCGGTCTTGTTACGGCGTCGTCCGGAAGCTTCGATCTTCTGATCGTGGACCGTATGCTGCCAGGGATGGACGGCCTCGCTCTTGTGAAAAAGCTGCGCGAAGACAAGATCGACATTCCAGTTTTATTTTTGACAACAATGTCTGGCACTGGGGACCGCGTTGACGGGCTGAATGCCGGTGGGGATGACTATGTCATCAAGCCGTTTGCAAGCGAAGAACTGCTGGCTCGAGTCAATGCGCTCGGCCGGCGCCCGAGAGGAACGCACCGTCAAACCTATTTCAAGATAGCCGATCTTGAAGTAGATCTCGTAAAGCAAACTGCCAGGCGGGCTGGCGCAGAAATCAACTTGCAGGCTCGTGAGTTTCAGATTCTTGCGGTTCTCGTCCAGCATGCCGGCAATACCGTGACTAGAACAATGCTTCTCGAAACAGTGTGGCGATACCACTTCGATCCTGGAACCAATATGGTGGAATCACACGTGAGCAGATTACGCTCCAAGGTCGACAAGGCATTCTCGCCACAGCTCATTCACACGGTCCGCCCATCAGGATATTGCCTCCGTGGCCCCGATTAGATTCTATAAGACAGCTAGCTTTCGGCTAACGGCGCTTTATGCCGGAATCTTCATCCTTTCCATGGTGGGGATCTTTTCTCTTGCAACCTGGTTTGCCGTCAAGCATGCGACGACAGACGAGTTGAACGAAATTTCCTCGGAATATGTGTCGATCTCCGATGAAGCCAAAATGAGGGGATTTGGCCAGTTGCCGGAAATCCTGTCAGACCATGCCAGACAACGGTCGGCGCTCAACCCCGTCTACTTACTTGAAAGGCCTGACGGCGCCAAAGTTGCGGGCAACATCGGCCAGCTGCCTCCAAGGCTGGGGGCACAGCGTATTCCCATGAATATTGCCGGTTCGAAGGCAGAGATCCGCGCGCATGGTTACACGCTGAAAAATGGCGATTATCTCTTGATCGGCCAGCAGACGCCCGTTCTGCGGGAGATGGAGACACTGATATTCCGTACTTTCGGATATGGCCTAGCGCTCACGTTGGTACTCGCGCTGATAGGCGGCGCCGTCATCAGCACACGTCTTCTCGGACGTGTCGAAGCCGTCAGCCGGACGGCACAATCCATTGTCGGCCACAATCTCTCGAAGCGCGTCCCGGTAAGCGGCACAAACGACGAGTTCGACCACCTTGCTGCGAGCATCAATGATATGCTCGACCGCATTGAGGGACTGATGCAGAATGTGCGGCAGGTTTCAAACGATATAGCCCACGATTTGCGTACGCCTCTTACCCGATTGCGCTACGCGCTCGAAGAGGCGCGTGACAACGCCGCCAGCACCGACGAGTTCCGGCAGGCCGTTACCGGTTCCATGGCGCAGCTTGACAGCATTCTGGAGACGTTTTCCGCACTCCTGCGCATCGCTCAGATCGAAACGGGCGATCCCAAAGCCGCGCCATCCACGGTTGATCTTTCGGCCCTTCTCAACATGATCGTTGAGGATTTTACACCAGCCGTGCATGACAGTGGAAAGAGTCTTTCCGCCGACATCCAACCAGGGCTTTCAACCCAAGGCGACGCGGAACTGTTGGCGCAAATGGTCATCAATCTTATTGATAACGCGCTACGCCATTCGTCCTCAGGCGCTCGGATAATGATTGAAGCAAATTATCGCGGGGAACAGATTGAACTAAGTGTCGCCGACAACGGCGTGGGAATTCCCATGTGCGAGCGCGAGAAGGTTTTGCAACCATTCTACCGGCTCGATGCGAGCCGCTCCACGCCAGGACATGGCCTTGGATTGAGCCTCGTCGCCGCCATTGCAAAATGGCACCGCGCGAAGCTGGAGCTTTCAGACAACCGGCCCGGCTTGCGCGTGGCGGTAGAGTTCACAGCAGCAATGTCGTAATTGGCTGCCAGCAGTGACAACTGGCTTTTCATTGCGCATCGAGGCCGGCATCATCGCGGTTGACGTTGTCAAGGATATTGGCGACTTGTCACACTGAATAATACATCTTGAATTCAACTGGATGCGGCGTGTGCTCGAACTGATAGACCTCTTCCATCTTCAGCTCGATATAGCTGTCGATCATGTCGTCACTGAAGACGCCGCCCTTTTTGAGGAAATCGCGGTCCCGGTCGAGATTCTCCAGCGCCTCCCGCAGGCTGCCGCAGACTTGCGGCACCCTCTTCAGCTCTTCCGGCGGCAAGGCATAGAGGTCCTTGTCCATCGGGCTGCCGGGATGGATCTTGTTCTCGATCCCGTCCAGGCCCGCCATCAACATGGCGGCGAAGGCGAGATAGGGATTGGCACCGGGATCGGGGAAGCGCACTTCGATGCGCTTGCCCTTCGGGCTGGCCGAGAAGGGAATGCGGCAGGAGGCGGACCGGTTGCGCGCCGAATAGGCCAGCAACACTGGTGCTTCGAAGCCGGGGATCAGGCGCTTATAGGAATTGGTCAGTGGGTTGGTGAACGCATTGATAGCCTTAGCATGTTTGATGATGCCACCGATGTAGTAGAGGCAAGTTTCAGAAAGATCGGAATAGCCGGAACCAGCGAAGAGTGGCTTGCCGTCCTTCCAGATCGATTGGTGGACATGCATGCCCGATCCGTTATCGCCATAGATGGGCTTTGGCATAAAGGTCGCGGTCTTGCCATTGGCGTTGGCGACCTGATGCACGACATATTTGAGGATCTGGGTGGCGTCGGCACATTGCGTCAGGGTGCCGAACTTGAAGCCCAGTTCCTGCTGCGCGCCGGCCACTTCGTGATGATGCTTTTCCGCTTTGACGCCGAAACTTGACATTGCGGCGAGCATCTCGCCGCGCATGTCCTGGAAACCGTCGACCGGCGGGACTGGAAAGTAACCACCTTTGATCGCGGGGCGATGGCCGCGGTTGCCCTCGGCATATTCGGTGCCGGAATTGTAGGGGCCCTGGGATGAGTCCAGGTAATAAAAGGCCTTGTTCATCTCCACATCGAAGCGGACATCGTCGAAGATGAAAAACTCCGCTTCAGGGCCAAAGTACGCGGTGTCGCCGATCCCGGAAGCTGCAAGGTAGCTTTCGGCGGCCTTGGCAATCGAGCGCGGGCAGCGATTGTAGGGCTGGCCGGTCTCCGGCACCACCACGTTGCAAGTCAGGCTGAGGGTCTTGGCCACAAAGAAAGGGTCGACCACCGCGGTATCAAGGTCCGGAACCAAGATCATGTCGGAATCGTTGATCGCCCGCCAGCCAGCAATAGATGAGCCATCGAACATCGTGCCTTGGGTGAGAAAATCGCTGTCGACCATCGAAAGATCGTAGGTAACGTGGTGCCATTTGCCCCGCGCATCCGTGAAGCGTGTATCGACGAATTGGATCTCTTCGTCTTTGATCAGCTTCAGGATTTCATCGGCGGATTTCATGGTCTTCTCTTTCGTTGGAATCTTTGGACGACCTCAAACACACGCCGGGGTGCAAAATCCCGTCGCTGCGAAAGCAAAGTCGAGCTAACGATTTGATAAAATAGCCCCTACCCTGCCTCAGCACTGGTAGGAGTCATCAGCCCTGAGGGCGGTTCGGCCAGATGGCCCGGTAGATTCCATTACCGTACTTGTGTGCGTATGCGAAATACCCCTTTGTGTCAACAAGGCTTTAGCCGCCATAGTTGACGCAGCCTGACGGTCCGTATCCAATGGGATCAAGGAGATGGAGCTCTCCGTATAACCGCCCAAGGGCTGATAGCTCCTGCTAGCGCGAGCGCAAGCTCTGTGCGGTGGGGCTTTGTTACCAAATCCCACCTGCGGACTTTGCACATGTTCAAGCGGGGGCCGCGTCTCTTTCGCTACGATCATTAAGAAGGGCCTACCATGCCAGTTTATCGTTCGAGAACCACCACCCACGGCCGCAACATGGCGGGGGCGCGCGGTTTGTGGCGAGCGACCGGCATGAAGGATTCCGACTTCGGAAAACCCATCATCGCCATCGCCAATTCCTTCACGCAATTTGTTCCCGGCCATGTGCATCTAAAGGATCTCGGTCAGCTGGTGGCCGAGGAGATCTACAAGGCGGGCGGGGTAGCCAAGGAATTCAATACCATTGCGATCGATGACGGCATCGCCATGGGACATGATGGGATGCTCTACTCCCTGCCCTCCCGCGACCTGATCGCCGACTCGGTCGAATACATGGTCAATGCGCATTGCGCCGATGCACTGGTCTGCATCTCCAATTGCGACAAGATCACGCCCGGCATGCTGATGGCCGCGCTGCGCCTCAACATCCCGGTCGTCTTCGTATCCGGCGGCCCGATGGAAGCCGGAAAGGTTCGGCTCAAGACGGGCACCAAGTCTGTAGACCTCATTGATGCTATGGTCGCCGCCGCCGATGACAAAGTAAGCGACGACGAGGTGCGGACTTATGAGCGTTCGGCTTGCCCCACCTGTGGCTCCTGCTCTGGCATGTTCACTGCCAACTCGATGAACTGCCTGACCGAAGCCCTGGGGCTGTCGCTTCCTGGCAATGGCAGCCTGGTCGCGACCCATGCCGAGCGCAAGCAACTCTTCCTGAACGCGGGCCGCCGCGTCGTCGATCTCGCCAAGCGCTATTACGAGCAGGACGACGATAGCGTCCTGCCTCGCTCGATCGCGACTTTCGAAGGCTTCGAGAACGCTATGACGGTGGATATCGCCATGGGCGGATCCACCAACACCGTGCTGCATCTTCTGGCGGCCGCGCATGAGGCAGAAGTGCCTTTCACCATGGCGGATATCGACCGGCTGTCGCGCCGCGTGCCCGTCCTCTGCAAAGTGTCGCCCTCGGCGCCGGAAGTCCATTTGGAGGACGTGCATCGGGCCGGCGGCGTCGTGGCCATCATGGGGGAATTGGAGCGCGCTGGTCTGATCCACAAGGATGCCAAGACGGTCCATTCGGCAACGGTCGGCCAAGGCCTGGAGGAATGGGATATCCGCAGGACGTCGAGGGCGGATGTCCAACAATTCTACCGCGCCTCCCCCGGCGGGGTGCCGACCTTGGAAGCGTTCAGCCAGACCCGATATTTCGACACATTGGACACGGACCGCAAGAAAGGCGTGATCCGCTCCGCCGAGCATGCCTTCTCACGCGACGGCGGCCTGGCCGTCCTGTTCGGCAACCTTGCGGAAGACGGCTGTATCGTGAAGACGGCGGGAGTCGCCCCCGAACACCTGACCTTTACCGGAAAGGCCCGCATTTTCGAAAGCCAGGACGCTGCGGTCTCCGCCATCCTTGCCAACGATGTGTCGCCCGGTGACGTGGTTCTCATCCGCTACGAAGGTCCGCGCGGCGGGCCCGGAATGCAGGAAATGCTCTATCCGACCAGCTACCTGAAATCCAAAGGGCTCGGCAAAAGCTGCGCCCTGGTGACGGACGGCCGCTTCTCCGGTGGCTCATCCGGCCTGTCGATCGGCCACGTTTCGCCGGAAGCTGCGGAAGGCGGCGCGATCGGCCTGGTGGAAGAAGGCGATCGCATCGAAGTCGACATTCCGGCGCGCCGCATCGAAGTCATGGTGTCCGCTGCCGAACTGAAAGAGCGGCGCAAAGCCATGGAGAGCAAGGGGATCGCGGCCTGGAAGCCCGAAACCCGCAAGCGGCAGATCTCAATGGCCCTGCAGGCTTACGCGGCGATGACTACCAGCGCATCCCGCGGCGCGGTCCGGGACTTGGCACAGCTGCAGCGGCTGGCGCCGGGTGATGGCGAAACCGCTGCACAGCGCCAGACGCTGCATCTCAAGGTTCCGACTTGAAGGCACCCAAGAAGCCGCGGCGCTGGAAACAGAAGCAAGCACCGCCAACGGTGCCGATCACAATTCCTCTTTCCGGACGAACGATAAAGCGGCTGCCGGAAGAGACCTCGCCGCAATACCTGCGGCGAGACAGACCAACGAAAGGATGAGTGGGGGTCACTCCGAAAGCAGGCTCAGCATGGATATCGGAGCATACGCCCAGGCCAAGTTCGAGATTGCCGATCTGTTGCGCCTGGCGGCCGTCAAGGCGAAGGAGGCCGATCCGACAAACACCTATCCGTTCGAAGATTTGTTTGCCCGTCTGGCGGAAGATCGCTTCAACATCGCGGTGGTCGGACAGTTCAGCCGCGGCAAGACCTCTTTGATGAACGCCATGCTGGGCACCGACAGGCTTCCGACAGGCATCGTCCCGCTGACGTCCGTCATCACCACCGTGCAATATGGACCGAAGGAGCGCGCTGTCCTGGAATATGAGGAACGGCGATATCCCTACGAAATACCGCTCGCCTCCATCGCGGACTATGTGAGCCAGCGCCACAATCCGGGCAACGAAAAAGGGATCAAATATGCCCATGTGGAACTGCCGGCCGAATTGCTGCGCCAGGGCTTCTTCCTTGTCGACACGCCGGGCCTAGGGTCGGCCATCGTCGAAAATACCCGCACCACGGAGAACTATCTGCCGGAAGCGGACGCCTTCATCCTGGTGACCAGCTATGATTCCCCTTTATCGAGCGAGGAATACCGGCTTCTGAACATCTTGAAGGCGCACCGCTACAAGATGTTTGTGATCGTCAACAAATCCGACCTCGTGAACGGCCCCGACCGGGACGATGCGGACCGCCACATTGAGCAGCAAGTTGCGGAAGTCTTCGGAATTGCCGGCCCGGAGCGTTTTTCGGTGTCGGCCCGCAACGCCATGGATGCGCGCAAATCGCATGATACAGAGGCATTCCGGGCCAGCGGCGTGCCCGCCTTCATGGAGCGATTGCTGCAATTTTTGATCGAAGAGAAGCAGACCGAGTTCATGCGCCGCCTGATCGACCGTGTTGACGAGCAGCTGAAAGCGCTTGGCCGTTGCCCGGAGGAAGTTCAGCGTTTGGCCGCATTGAAGGCGAAGCTGTTTCAAGATGACGCCGGGCAGCCGTCGGATCATGCCCACTTCATCGATCCCGTATGTGCGATGCCGGACCGGTTTACTGCTTGCGCTGTTTGTCAAAAGATCGAAAAGGCCGCGTGGGATTTTCTCAGAAAATATCAGTACCAGATCACTATCGATCGTCAGGCGCGCGACGCTTTAGGAAATGCCGGCGGACTCTGCGCCTTCCATACCTGGCAGTATGCTGCGATCGCCAGTACCCATGGAACTTGCGTGGCATTTCCGGCTGTGCTCGATCATTTCGCGCAAAAGTTGGCCGCGGCCGAGCAAACCCCAGACAGCGAACCGATAAAGAATTGGCGGCCCTCGGAAGCGGAATGCGTCTTTTGCCGCACATGCGCCGGGGCGGAAGCGGCCGCATTGAATGACGCCGCGGCGGCCATAGGCGTCCCCCAGAGAAGCGACGTTTATCCGCATCTGTGCCTGCCCCATCTTGGAGCTCTACAAGATACCGGCACGTTCCTGCCGCCGGAGTTTCTGAAGGTGCAGGTCGAGGTCTTCCAACGCCTGGCCGAAGATATGCGGCGCTATGCGCTCAAGCGCGACGGCTCGCGGCGCGCCTTCAATACCAGTGACGAGATCGACTCGGACGTGCGCGGGCTTCGTCTCGTAGCAGGGCATCGTTCGCTGAGCTACCCGCCTCCTCTAGATCGCTGATCTAGGTCCCAAAACCGGCCTATTGAGACATGAAAGCCTTTCCGGTAATCTTCCTGAAAGGCGATGGAGTTCGCCTTCCTAACCGCCCTCAGGGCTGATGACTCCTGCAGAAGGTGGTGCCTCGCGGCGCCTGCAGGAGTAAGCATGCGATGCCTTTCCGCTGATGCCATAAGTGCGCCTCTAGCTGGGCCCGCCTCCCGACCGGCGGGAGACGCCAGGTGAGCTTTCCCAGCGTCTTATACGCACAACATGCCGACCGGCCGATTCCTGGACCATCCTCGAAGCCTGAAACCTTCGCCGATCTTGGGCTCGACCAGATCGTTGCGGCGACCTTGAAGGGCAAGGAGGAGTACGAACTCGAAAAATACTATTACGAACCGTTGACCACCGCGGAAGCGATTACCTATCGGCAGGCCGCGCTTCAGGATGTCGAGCGACCCGGTATGTTGGCCAAACTGCGGGTATTTGCGCAACACATGCACACCATGCGGGAGCGATTGCTACAGGTCGACAAGCGTCATAACCCGGTACAGCGTCGGCGGTGGTTTCTCGATATAGTCCTTAAATATTGTGAGACCATTCGCCGGCTCGATGCCGACCTGCGGGGGGCCGATATCCAGTCCAACGCCTTTCGCCAGATCCGAGACCACGTCACTGATGTAGTATCGTCGGAACGCTTTGCCACAATCGCCGACAAGGCGCGTGAAATAACAGACCAATTGGCTGGCATCCGTTTCAATATCCTGATCGACGGCCTCCATGTCACGATCAGTCCGTCGGGTGGCGAGCCGGACTATGGGCGGGAAGTCCAATCCGCTTTTGCCAATTTTTCTTCGGCCACGAACAAAGCCTATCCGTTTGACCATGATGAGTCGTTGGACGTTGACAATGTCGAGGCACACATCCTTGACAAAGTAGTAAACCTCTATCCTGACCCTTTTATCGCGCTGGTGAATTTCTTCGATGAGCATAAGGTCTTCCGGGATCCGGCAATCGACGCGTTTGACCGCGAAGTTCAGTTTTATATTTCCTACCTGGCCTATCTAGCGCCGCTCAGGAAAGTCGGTCTGCGCTTCTGTTATCCCATTCTGAGCAACAAGAGCCAATTGGAAGCCGTTGAGGACAGTTTCGACGTCGCACTCGCAACCAAGCTTTTGAAATCCAACGGCGTCCCCGTACCAAACAGCTATCACCTCGCCGGCGATGAGCGAATCGTCGTTGTGTCCGGGCCTAACCAAGGTGGCAAGACAACCTTCGCCCGCACTTTCGGCCAACTCCATTACATTGCCGCCTTAGGACTTCCGGTTGCTGCCACAACCGCAAGACTGTTCGTTCCGGATCGAATTTTCACGCATTTCGAACGGACGGAGAAGATGGCCAGTCTTCGGGGCAAACTCCAAGACGATCTCATCCGAATCCATGAGATCATGTCCGCAGCGACGCCAAAGAGCTTGATCATCATAAACGAGATATTCGCCTCGACAACACTGGAAGATGCCCTGTTCCTCAGTCGCAAGATCGGCGCCACGATTATCGATCTGCATGCGCTTTGTGTCTGGGTGACCTTTATCGAAGAGGTCGCCTCCCTCGGCAAATCTGTCGTGAGCATGGTGAGCGCTGTCGAGGCGGACAATCCGGAGCGCAGGACCTTCAAAATACTGCGCCAGCCCGCGAATGGCCTGGCTTACGCCATGTCCATCGCCCGGAAGTATAGGCTCACGCGCGAGGCGGTCAGGGAACGCATTCAAGGATGAGACCGCAACTGCTGGTTCGCGACGGAGAGTTCGATTGGTCCAGACCTCTTCCCTGGAATGCTGAGGCATTGAACGTCGATCTTTCGCTGCACACGCTTTTCTCTGCGATGGCCGGAGACGATGCCACGATTCTGGAGTCTGTTCAGAAGGTCGTCCTCGGGGCGACGACATCCGATCGCGACACCATTCAGTTCCGGCAAGACATCCTCCGCGAAGCGCTCCATCACGAGGCAATGGTGCAGGAGCTTTACGTCATCGCGACCGAAGCCATAGATAAGGCGAAGAAACGGTATATCGGCTCCACCCTTTCCCGGTATCCACATTGGGTCCTCAGCGACGCCATCGAACTGATGGAGACGTTTTCCTACCTTCTCGGCAGGATACGGAAAATCGCAGACCGGCATGGCCATCACTTTTCGTCTGCCGGATGGGTGTCGTTCTTCGGGCGCATCCAAGATGAACTCAATGACGCCTATTTTCAGGATATGGCTTCCCACCTCCGCGCGCTTCGAATGCGCGGCCCCACACTGTTGAGCGCCGGCCTAAACAATTGGAGCCGCCCGGCAGACTATATTCTGCACAACAGTCCGGCGGCGCAGAAAAGGACCTTCTGGCAACGGCTCTGGACATATTTCTTCCCGCCCAAGCCATCTTCCAATAGTTTTTCCATCCATCCACGTGATGAGGCCGGCGCGCGGGCGCTACAACGTATCCACGACGAAGGCATAGCGTTCGTCGCCGTTGCCCTCGCCCAGGCCCAGGACCATATCCGTGATTTTTTTAATTCCTTCCGTCTAGAATTGGCCTTCTACCTGGGCAGCGTGAACCTTTACCGTCGTCTCACGGAAAAGGGCGAGCCGGTCTGCTTTCCAACCACAATCGACGGCGCGAACCGCTTGATGTCTTGCCAGGCGCTTTATGACGCCAGTCTGGCTTTGACTGTTAAGAGGCGGGTCATGGGCAACAGCGTCGAGGTCGGCGGCGATCTCATCGTCATTACTGGCGCCAATCAGGGTGGCAAATCGACGTTTTTGCGAAGTGCCGGGCTTGCCCAGTTGATGATGCAAGCCGGCCTGATCGTTGGGGCTGAGACGTTCAGTGCGAGTCTCTGCCAGGGCATTTTCACGCATTACAAGAGGGAAGAAAGCGCCGCTTTGGAGAGTGGAAAGTTCGACGAAGAGCTCGCGCGGATGAGCGAGATCGTTGATCGCCTCGCACCCCACGCACTCGTCCTTTTTAATGAATCGTTCGCTGCGACCAATGAACGTGAAGGCTCAGAAGTGGCATACCAAATTATCAACGGTCTCCTAGATTGCCATGTATGCGTCATCTGCGTCACGCACCTCTATGATTTGGCACGGCGGCTCCACGAGGCATCTGGGGGAAACACCCTTTTCCTGCGCCCTGAACGACTGCCTGACGGGAAGCGCACGTTCCGCCTCCTTCCTGGAGAACCCCTGCTGACTAGCTACGGAATCGATCTTTATCGGACGATCTTTGGCAACTCCCGCGTGCAGCAAGTCGAACCAGCGGTCCACAAATGAACAACTCCATACGACAATAAAGCTCGGACGATGCCGAATTCGTGGGTGCTATTCACATACAAAGTGCCTCCTGAGCCAGCCAAAAAGCGGGTCGCGATGTGGCGGCGCCTTAAAGGTCTTGGCGCAGTCTATCTAAATAATGGCGTCTGTCTGCTTCCGAAAACAGATGAGCACCTTCGCCATCTGAAGATCATGGAAAACGACGTGAGCGGCATGGGAGGTGAAGCGGTCCTGTTGGAGACGATCGGGTTGGATCACGGCCAAGAGGACAAAGTCATGACGCGCTTCCGGCAGGACCGCGATGCCGAATATCGGGAATTCATCGACAAGTGCGCAGACTTTGAGCGTGAACTCTGCAGGGAGACCAAGCACAATGGTTTCACCTATGCTGAGCTAGAAGAAAGCGACGCTGATCTCAACAAGCTCCAGACCTGGTTGGAAAAGATAAAGAAGCTCGACTTCTATGCCGCGCCTCTTCGTGACGATGCGGAGAGGCGTTTTCGAGAATGTCAGGCAAAGTTGGAAAGCTACGCTCAGCGCGTCTTCGATTCACATGACGAAAACAAATGACAACCATTGATAAAGCTTCAGATATGTTACGCGCGCGCGTCGCATTGCGCTTCGTGTTGATAATCGGCGTTCTGAGCTTTTTCGCAGACTTTACCTACGAGGGATCGCGCAGCATTATCGGCCCGTTTCTTGCCACGCTAGGCGCGACCGGATTCATTGTGGCTAGTGTTACCGGGTTCGGCGAGCTTGCTGGTTACGGCTTGCGCTTGGTATCTGGCCGGTTCGCTGACATAAGCGGCCGGTACTGGCCTATTACAATATTCGGTTATGTGCTGCAGATGGCGGCCGTGCCAGCCCTAGCCTTGGCGCACAGTTGGCCTGTTGCTGCGACCTTGATCATCCTGGAGCGCGTTGGTAAAGCCATTCGCAATCCGCCACGCGACGTCATGCTATCCCATGCCGCGAAAGATGCTGGTGGTTATGGATGGGCTTTTGGGCTCCACGAAGCGCTTGATCAATTCGGGGCCCTTGTAGGTCCCCTCCTCGTAGCCACTATTCTGGCGCACCGCGGCAGTTATCAATTGGCGTTTGCAGTCCTTTTGGTACCGGCGCTTATCAATATCGCGTTGGTGCTGGGCGCCCGCTTTCTTTATCCGCGTCCCCAAGATATGGAGAGGTCCGGACCAGGCTCTATTGGAATGGCTTGGCCCAGCGCCTTCTGGATTTATCTAGGGGGTGCGGCCCTCGTTGCCGCCGGATTCGCAGACTATCCGCTCATTGCGTTCCATTTCATCAAAAACCACATCGTTCCGACTGATTGGATCGCGATCCTCTATGCCGTCGCGATGGCAGTCAGCGGCACGGGTTCCATTGTCTTTGGAAGACTGTTCGATCGTTTCGGCTTCTCCGTGCTTATTGCTCTCACGGTTCTTTCGGCAGGATTCGCGCCATTCGTATTCCTTGGAGGATTCTGGTGCGCGCTGATCGGGGCTGGTATCTGGGGCCTGGGAATCGGAGTCCATGAATCCATCATTCCGGCTGCTGTGGCACCGATGGTTTCCAATACGCGCCGGGCGTCGGCGTTCGGCGTCTTCACCGGGACTTATGGCGTTGCTTGGTTCGTCGGGAGCCTGATCATCGGGCTACTATATGACCGCTCTCTGCCTGGTTTGATCGGCTTTTGCGTCACCACGCAGTTGGCTGCCATTCCGCTTTTCTGGTGGGTCGCCAAGCGACCTAGCCTTCCGCTTTCGCAACCTCAGAACAATGGTGCCTAAAAATGTCAAAGACATCTGATCGATCTGCGCGCCCCAAAATGCGTTCTCGCGCCTGGTTTGATAATCCTGAAAATCCAAGCATGACCGCCCTCTATCTGGAGCGCTACCTCAACTTCGGCTTGACCAGAGAAGAACTGCAGTCGGGCAAACCTGTTATTGGAATCGCCCAAACGGGTTCGGACCTATCCCCCTGCAACCGCCATCATTTGGTCCTGGCTCAGCGAGTCCGAGAGGGGATACGAGAGGCCGGTGGCATCGCTCTCGAATTCCCCGTCCACCCTATCCAAGAGACCGGAAAGCGGCCGGCTCCGGCTCTGGACCGGAATTTGGCCTATCTGGGTCTCGTCGAGCTTCTCTACGGCTATCCGCTGGACGGGGTGGTTCTCACCATCGGCTGCGATAAGACGGTCCCGGCGTGCCTGATGGCCGCCGCCACTGTTAATATCCCTGCCATCGCACTGTCCGTAGGCCCTATGTTGAACGGCTGGTGGAAGGGCGAAAGGACCGGATCCGGCACCATCGTCTGGAAGGCCCGAGAGATGATGGCCAAGGGAGAGGTGGATTATTCCGGGTTTATCGACTTGGTCGCCTCATCGTCAACGTCCACGGGCTACTGCAGCACGATGGGCACTGCGACGACGCTGAATTCGTTGACCGAAGCGCTCGGTATGCAGTTGCCCGGCTCGGGCGCGATCCCGGCGCCTTATCGGGAGCGCGCCCAGGTTGCTTATGAAACTGGTCGGCGCATTGTCGGAATGGTGCATGAAGACCTCAAACCATCCGACATTCTCACACGTGACGCTTTCCTCAATGCGATTGTCGTCAATTCCGCCATTGGTGGATCGACCAATGCACCGATCCACCTTGCCGCGATCGCGCGTCATATCGGTGCCGATCTGAAGCTGCAGGACTGGCAGGATTACGGCCACAAAATCCCACTTCTCGTGAATCTGATGCCCGCCGGTCAGTATCTCGGCGAAGATTTCCATCACGCCGGTGGCGTTCCCGCCGTGATGAACGAACTGATGAAACAGGGGCTCATCCGTGAGAATGCCGTCACTGCAAACGGTAAGACCATCGGTGAGAACTGTCGCGGCAAGGAAATCCAGTGGGCGGAAGTCATCCGGCCGTTTGAGCAACCGCTAAAAGAAAATGCGGGCTTCATCGTCTTATCCGGAAATCTGTTTGATAACGCGATCATGAAGACCAGTGTAATCAGCAAGGAGTTCCGCGATCGCTATCTTTCAAATCCAAGCGATCCGGAAGCTTTCGAAGGTCGTGCCGTCGTATTCGACGGCCCAGAAGACTACCACGCTCGCATCAACGACCCTTCGCTTGATATAGATGAGCACACATTACTATTCATCCGCGGATGTGGCCCCATTGGCTATCCCGGCGCCGCCGAGGTGGTCAACATGCAGCCGCCGGACGCGTTGCTCAAGCGCGGAATCAACTCTCTTCCCTGCATTGGCGACGGCCGTCAGTCCGGCACCTCCGCTTCCCCTTCGATTTTGAATGCTTCACCCGAAGCGGCGGCCGGCGGCGGGCTCGCGATACTCAAGATGGGTGATCGCGTTCGCATCGACCTAAAAAAATGCACCGCGAATATGCTGATTGACGATGCTGAACTGCAGCAACGTCGTGAAACCTTGGAGAAGCAAGGCGGCTACAAGTTCCCAGCCTCCCAGACACCCTGGCAGGAGATCCAGCGCTCCCTTACCGGACAACTGGGGAATGGGATGGTGTTGGAAAACGCCGTCAAATACCAAAGGATCGATCAGACCTTCGGTATCCCCAGGGACAACCACTGAGCCACATCGTCAGTTGAGGAATGCCCAATATGGGCCCATCTCGAATAATAATTATGCGGCATGCCGAGAAAACCGGAAGCGACAGCGATTCAGGCCTCTCGGAACGGGGAGCATTGCGGGCTGCCGCACTAAGTACGGCGGTAATCATGGCATTCGGTCGTATTGACTATGTGATAGCCGCCCAGTCCACGGAGCATAGCGTTCGCCCTTTGCGCACCGTCGAGCCGCTCGCTATTGCACTCGGAACTCGGGTCATCCAGTCCTGGAAGACGCGAGAATATGAACAACTAGCCGAAGCGCTGCGCTCAAAGCCAGAGTTTGATCAGAGACAAGTCCTGGTGTGCTGGCGACATAAGAGCTTGCAAGACCTAGCCTTGGCACTAGGCGCTACCGATGTAGAACCGTGGTCTGAAACCGAGTACGACCGCATCTGGCTTTTGGAGTATTTGACGACTGTTCCCGCTGTCCGCGAGTTGCGCCAAGAACTGAATGGAAAGGAATTGAAATTCCATGACCAGACCGCAAATCCAGACATGCGATAGCGGCTTCGATTTTGCCCATACAGTGCAGGCGTCCGGGCTATTGAACGCGGCGAGTTCGCGGCTGGCGAATTGACACAGTTTCCAGGCATCTAGGGCGGGAAGGCTAGAAAACGCGGAAAAATCTATTATAGTGCCAATGGGGATGGAGTCCCCCCTATAACCGCCATCAAGGCTGATGACTCCTACTGCGTGTTCTGTGCGTGGTGGGAGCCTTTGAACCCATCGCACGCGGTAGGTTTTCTATCGCCAATAGCGTGGGCGAACAGCAAGAGGGGTTGGGAACGGTCAGCTGATAAACGCGAGATACGACCGGGATAGCACGACTCTGACCAATTTTTGTGGGTCAGACGTGCCGCGCCCGCACGGCGGAAGATCTGCACATGCCCAGCAGACTTCGCGCAAGCGCAGACAATAACCCCGCTGCGCTGCCGTGCGGGCGGTTTCCTTCAGCAGCAGCTGCTCCTTTGAACGCCAAAGAACAGGATATGGTCCGCGTCCTAAGCTCCGCACCGAAACCCGGCTATGAAAAGTTCCTGTTTGCAACCGTTGGCCAGGACGGAAAGGGCGTAGAGCTATCCGTCTTATCGGTACTAGCGCGCGCGGATCTCGATCCATGGGCGGAAGCAGCGTCCTTGGCATTGTTGCCTCGTGGAATGGCCGTCAATCGGCTCTCGCGGATTGTTGCTGACTTACCCGGGATTCCTGCGGAGCAGGCCGCCGTTGAAAACATACAACGCCTCATCGCGTTGCTGCCCAGTGTCGTTGTTCACCCTGAAGTCGCAGGGCTCGTCCTTTTAAGTGACAAAAACATCCGATTAATGGCCTGGGTCCTTACACTCATAGTCGCGGTTGTTGTCACCGCAATATTCCAATGGGCCAATGTTCATCGCCTCATCGCGAGCCACACAACTTTTGACCGCACCCCGCATCTCATCTCATCGCCCGGAGAGCCAACGAACGCTAAACGCTGACTGTGCCGTCAAAGCCTGTGTAAGGGCTTTAACACGGCCGGCAACACTTGTCTGAGGATCGCCATGAGCACACAGAGCATGGAAACGCCATCCCGCGACGTCCAATTCGTCCCACTGCGGCCACCGACCCATGAACGGCAAAGGCCGTCTGGTAGCGAAAAGCATGTCCGCCGACTGTTGAAGTTTGCTGACGTTGAGATCGGCGGGGGACGTCCCTGGGATATCCTTGTCCATAACCCTCGCGTCTATCGCCGTGTCATTGCAGACGGTTCATTGGGGCTCGGCGAGGCCTATATGGATGGGGACTGGAGTGCTCGGCGCTGGATCAATTCTTCGATCGGGTCATCAGCGCTCGGCTTGGGGAACGGCTTGGGTTTACCCTTCCACTTCTCCTGCAATTGCTGCGAGCTCGCATTCAAAATCGCCAAGACAAACGACGGGCCAAGATGGTGGCTGATGTCCACTATGATCTACCCATCGACATTTTTGAGGCGACATTTGATGGTCGGTTGACCGGAAGCTGTGGCTACTGGAAATCTGCTTGTACCTTGGATGACGCGCAGGACGCCAAACTCGACTTGGTGTGTCGGAAGATTGGGCTGCGTTCCGGCGAAACTGTTCTGGATATCGGCTGCGGCTGGGGCGCATTCATGGGATATGCTGCGGAACGCTATGGCGCCGATTGTATGGGAGTAACGATCTCCCCGGAACAGGTAAAATATGCTCGACAGCGATACGCCGGCATGCGCGTTGAACCTCTTCTCAAGGACTATCGGGACTATGACGGCCCTGCTGCCAAGCATGTGGTCTCGATGGGAATGTTCGAGCATGTCGGGACCAAGAACTATCGCGCATACTTCGAGTGCGCGCACAGGTCTCTCGACCCTGACGGGATTTTCCTCCTCCACACCATCTGGGAAAATGAACGCTATCCGACCATTGATCCATGGCAGGACAAATACATCTTTCCCAACGGCGACCTACCGTCCGTAGGAGAAATCACGACGGCCGTCGAGGGGCTTTTCGTGATCGAGGACGTCCACAATTTTGGACCCTACTACGACACCACCCTCATGGCTTGGAACGAGAAGTTCCAATCCAACCGAGTCGCGATCGCGCAAAAGCATGGCGAACGCTTCTGTCGCATGTGGGAATATTACCTGTTGCAGAATGCCGGAGCCTTCCGATCCAGGCATATCAGTGTCGGACAATTCGTGCTTTCGCCCAAAGGCGTCCGTGGAGGGTACGAGGCCATCCGCTAGCTTCGGAGTTGCGCTTCACAAGTCCGTCGAACCCTTTTTCACCGCTAAGGTCCGGCAAATCAGACATTTCCATCGAATACGACCGAACCAGCATATCGCGCAGCGGCGCCTAGGCTCTCCTCGATCCGCATCATCTCATTATATTTGGCAACGCGTTCGCCACGACATGGCGCGCCGGTCTTGATCTGCCCAATGGACACGCCCACGGCGAGATCGCCGATAAAATCATCCGGGGTCTCACCGGATCGGTGGCTTAAAACAGTGCCATAACCCGCTTCGCGAGAGATGCGGATCGCCTCAAGTGTTTCTGTGAGCGTGCCGATTTGGTTCAGCTTGATCAGAGACGCGTTACCGACTCTCTCCTCAATGGCCCGGCGGATTATCTTGGGGTTAGTGCAGAAAATGTCGTCGCCCACCAGTTGGACTTGAGGCCCGAGGTCCGCGGTCATTTCCTTCCACCCGTTCCAGTCATCTTCCGCCAAACCATCTTCTAAAGAGCGGATCGGGTAGGTCTCCAGCCACTTTTTGTAGAGGCTTATCATCTCGTTAGCGCTATGTTTGCTGCGATCCGATCGCGCAAAGTCGTATTTTCCGTCAATGTAGAATTCGCTCGCAGCTGGATCGAGTGCAATAACGATATCCCGGCCAGGCTTCATGCCCGCCGTTTCGATCGCTCGCACGATAAACTGCAATGGTTCTTCATTCGACTTGAGATTGGGGGCGAATCCGCCCTCATCCCCAACTGCTGTGCTATAACCGCTTTTCTTCAGCAAAGCCTTCAATGCGTGATAGATCTCGCTGGCCATGCGGACCGCCTCTCGGAAATTCGCAGCGCCGGACGGCGCAATCATGAATTCCTGCATGTCGACGCTGCTATCGCCATGGACACCACCGTTCAACACGTTGAACATGGGAACGGGCATCACAATGTCACGAGTGCCATAGAGTTGACCGAGATATTGATACAACGGCATCTTCTTGCTGGTCGCTGCTGCCCGTGCCACAGCGAGAGACGTCCCGAGGATCGCGTTGGCGCCCAGCCTTTTCTTATTCTCTGTTCCATCGAGCGCAATCAACTTCTTGTCGAGGCCGGCTTGATCTTCTGCAGCGTAACCAAGAAGTGCGCTTTGGATTTCTCCGCGCACGTACTCGACAGCCTTCAAAACTCCCTTACCGCCATACCGCCTTTTGTCACCATCTCGAAGTTCGAAGGCTTCCTTCATTCCTGTCGACGCGCCTGATGGAACAGCAGCGCGTCCGAAGCTGCCCTCATCGAGCGTCACATCGACTTCAATGGTTGGATTGCCCCGACTATCGAGGATTTCCCGAGCCGTGATCGTCTTAATACCTGGCATGAAACCTAACCCCATTTGTCGCGTGCAGGCTGCAAGCAACTTGCGCTCGGACCAGTATCCTGCGTAGGAGTCATCAGCCAGGATGGCGGTTATGGGAGAACTCCATTCCCAAGAAGATAGAAACCGGGCCCCGCCGCCTTGTCAACGCGCCTGCTGAGAGTCCCCCTGCGGACCGGCGATTTGTTCGACATCTGATGATGGCGACGCGCTGCCCCTTGGTGGTGCGCTGCCCTGCAATGCCCAGCTCGGTTATGTCGAGGGCCGGCTTTTTGCAGATCATCAGCCTTTTGCAGCACCGGTGCTATGCCGCCGCCAAAGCGTACTGGAAACGCCATCAGCGGGTCGTATCTCCATCGCCGGCCAAGGGATTGGTGCGGAGCTCAAACAAGCTGCCCTTGTGGTCCCACTGTGGTCAGCTATTACGCTATGCCGCCGCAATCAGCTCCAGCAATCTGGGTCTGGCGCTGGTACAGTGGTCATCGCCCGAGCGTATCCCGCGAAACGTGGAAACCAGCACGCTTCACCTCGACGCGCTGCGGGATTTGAAAAGTGTCAATGCCAATCTCGTAGCGGTGGCTGCCTATCCCGTACTGGAACGCAACGGCGATTTGCTTCCGACACACATCCGGGAACCCAGCGCCACATGAGCTACGCTAATGCCAATGTTTCCAGGCAACGAAGGCAGAGCAAACCGCATTCCGGACGACATCGCATACATATGGAACCTTCCTCGCGGGAGGGACAAGTCGGCCATCTATTTAGGGCTGATTCTACCCAAAAATTCTCCCCGACGTACCGAAATCTCCAGACATCGCCTTCAGATATTGCCTCGGGAAAACGTGTGGTTCTAAACATGTCCGGCCGCCCCGTTAGGCCGCATTTAAGCGAATCAAGAAAGCTGGTCGGGTTATGCTTAATTCAATGGAGAATTCCTCCGTGCGGTACGTCCGCATCAGCAAATTTGCCGCGGAAACCGGCTATTCCGAGAAAGCCGTTCGACGGAAAATCGAGGAAGGGATATGGATTGAGCGCCGGGAGTATCGGCGCGCTCCCGACGGATCAATCTTGATTGATATGGAGGGATACAACAAATGGGTCGAGGCAAGCCGGGCGGTGGCGTAGAAATTCATCGCGGCAAGCTCCGCGTTCGCTTCACTGTCAACGGACAGCGATACGTCGAGCCTTTAGGCCTTTTGGCCACGGCGCCAAATATCAAAGCAGCGAACCGCATCGCCGCCGAACTGCGCGACAAAATCAGGCTCGGCGTTTTCGATTACGCCGCTGCATTTCCGCATTCGAAAAACATCCCGCAAGCGGAGCCGCAACAGCCCGATCCGGTACAGACTATTCGCGAATATGCAAAGACGTGGCTGAAGACGCTCACCGGCGAGAAGTCCACGGTCGACGGCTACCGAACTTCGATCGAGAACTTCTGGCTGAACGTCGTTGTCTTAACCGAGAAGGACGAAGCCACCGGCGAAGACAAGGACGTTAAGCTCGGCGATCTGGCGATCACTGCGGTCCGTCACACCCACATCGCGACCGCGGTCGCCTCCAAGGCCAAGGCCGGCGTCACCGGCAAGACCACCAACAATCATCTGATCCCGATCCGGGGACTATTTGAGGCCGCGATTGCCGATGAGCTGATCGAGGTTTCGCCGGTGGCCAAGGTCAAAAACCGCAAGCACCAGAAGCCGCCGCCCGACCCGTTCACGCGGGAGGAGATGGACAAGATCCTGGTCCACATGAATGAGCATTATGCCCATGTAATCCATGACTACTTTCAGTTCGCGTTTGCGACCGGCCTGCGGCCCAGCGAGGCCATCGCCTTGCGCTGGGGCGACATCGACTGGAATCGCCGGACGGTGACCATCAGCCGGGCCCAGGTACGCCATAAGGAGAAGGGCACCAAGACCCACAATGTCCGGGATGTGGACCTGAACGACCTGGCTGTGGCCGCCCTGACCCGCCAGAAGGCCGCCACCTTCATGAAGGGGACGAACGCCCAGGTGTTCTGCTCACCCGAAGGGGAGGCCTGGCTTAGCGAGCGGCGGCTGCGGGAGGACTATTTCCACCCCGCCCTCAAGGCCAAGGGGATACGGCTCAGGAAGGCCTACAACACCCGGCATACCTTCGCGACCATCAACCTGATGGCGGGGGTCAATCCGGCCTATATCGCCACCCAGCTGGGCCATGCGGACACGACCATGCTGTTCAAGCACTACGCCAAGTGGATCAAGGGGGCAGATTCGGGGACGGAGGCGGCCAAATCCAGGGCAGTTTTCGGGGCCGGAAAAACCCTCGAATTGGCCCCAAATTGGCCCCAGGACAACGTGATGCCAATTAAGTCAAAGACTTAATGGCGGGAGCGACGGGGCTCGAACCCGCGACCTTCGGCGTGACAGGCCGACACTCTAACCAACTGAGCTACGCCCCCGCATGCGTGTTTCACGCGAAGGGCGCCGGTTTAGGGGGCGCCCATGCCCAAGTCAAGGAAAGCTATCGCGGTCCGCCACGCCCGCCCGGACCACGCCCTTCATCGCCTTGCTGGCCGCCGCGATCCTGGGCGCCACGCCCGCCCAGTCCCGCCGCGAGGTCGAATTCCTGGGGCGAGATTTTGCCGTCGTGATTGCGGTCTATCTCATCGAACAGCGACACGGGCGCCGTGGCGAATTCCTGGAAGCTGACACAGCCGTCCTGGTTCCAGTCCTGCAACGGTGTGGCGGCTGACTGGTCGGCGACAACCCGCGCCTGGTTGATGGCGGCCACCTCTTGCGGCGACAGGCATGCGCTGCCGCCGGCGGCGGCGTTGAATTCCGCGCGCAGGCCCGCCACCAGTTCGTCGCGCGTCAGGGTGCCGTCCTTGTTGGCGTCATACTTTTTCAGGGCGGCGCCGGGGCCGCCATGGTAATTTTCGTTGCGCGGCGGCAAGGCGGAATACGGGTTCCATTGCGGGGTTTTGTCGGAGGAGCCCCCGCAGGCAGCCAAAACCGCCAGCCCACCCATGGCCAGCAGCGCACGCAGATGATGTCTCATGGCCGCGAACCTAGCCTGCCGCGGCGATGGAGGCGAATTGATAATGCGAAAGCCCGCCGTTCAGCCCAGGGTCTTCAATTGGCCCACCGCCGCCGCGATCCTGGGCTTCAGGGCCTCGTCCAGCGGCAGCGTGGGCGCGCGGGAATAGACCTCGTGCATGCCGGCCAGCAGGCTGACCGCGTATTTGTTCACCGCCTCGCCGCCCGCGCCCACCGTATCCCGGAACGCTTTCTGCGCCGCGGCCGCGTGCTGGATGGCCGCCCTGGTATCGCCGCCGGCGCGATAGGCGGCATAGATCGCCGCCACCTGCTTGGTGAAAACATTGCCGGAGGCCAGGATGCAGCCATGGCCGTGGGCCAGCGTATTCTCCAGCAGATTGTCGGTCCCGGTGACGACGTTGCGGCCGGGCAGCGCGGCGGTGATGGCCTCGAATTCGGCGGCGTCGCCGTTGGAATCCTTCACGCCCACCAGATTGGGATAATGCGCCAGGGCGGCGAAGACGGAAGGTTCGACCGGCACGCCGGTGACGCGCGGGATGTGATAGTAGCGCACCGGCGTCTTCACCTGGGCGAAGATTTTGTCGAAATAGGCGACGACGCCCGCGCCTTTGGGATTCTTGTCGTAATAGGGCGGCACCACCAGCACGCTGTCGGCGCCATGGTCGGCGGCATGGCGGGAGAGTTCGATGCTTTCCGGGGCGTTGGCCGTTCCGGTGCCGACGATGAAGTCCAGGCCATGCTTGTTGCGCGCCGCCATCTCCAGGATTCTCTTGCGTTCGGCGACGGAAAAGGATTGCGCCTCGCCGGTCGTGCCCAGCAGCAGAACGCCGTCGGCGCCCTGCGCCTTCCACCAGGCCAGCAAGGCATCGTTGGCGCCATTGTCGAAATTGCCGTTGCGGTCCACCGGCGTCACCGCCGCGACCCAGAACCGGGCGAAGGGGGCCTTCATCGGGTCGGTGGCCGCCGCCGCCGTCCTGGCCGGCCCCGCCATGGCCGCGGCCGCGACTCCCATGCCGACGAATGCCCTGCGCGACGTTTCCATGGCGTGCCCTCCCGACGATGATGCTGGTTACGGCTCTCCCGTTGTGGTTCCGTCCGTGCGAGACCGGCCAAACTTTATACCCGTGGCAACAGGGAGGAAAGACATGCGGGCCTGGCGTCCGAAGCCCGGCGGAGCCGGGCAACGGATGGTGGGCGGTGACGGGCTCGAACCGCCGACCCTATCGGTGTAAACGACATGCTCTACCAACTGAGCTAACCGCCCAAGGCGCGCAGGATACCACGCGGCCTGCTTGCCGCGCGCGCGGGATGAACCGTCCTGCGGCCTAGTTCAGCGATTCCTTGAGCTGCTTGCCCGGACGGAAGCGCGGGGTCTTGGAGGGCTTGATGGTGATCTCCTCGCCGGTCTGGGGGTTGCGCCCCTTGCCGCCGGCGCGGGTAGCAACCACGAAGACGCCGAAGCCGGTGAGACGCACCTCGTCACCCTCTTTCAGGGTGGCGGCGATCAGGTCGAAGGTACCGTCCACCGCCTTGGCCGCGTCGTTCTTGGCCAGGCCCGTCGTATCCGCAAGCTTCTGGATCAGGTCGTTCTTGTTCACGGACGGCTCCTTTTTGTGACTCTTCCCTGTCGCCGGCGAGTCTAGGGGGCTGCCGGCGGAGGGGGCAAGGCGAAAAACCGCTCAAAAGGCGGATTTTTCCTCAAAAACGGGAAGAAAAGCGGGCCCGGAACAATAGTCCGGGCCCGGCTATTCAACTTCTAGTGGGTGACAAGGGGATCGGGATCGCCCTCGTCCAGCGCCACCCGGGGCACAACCGGCGCCTCGGGCTCGACCCAGTCGATGGCTTCGGGCTGGCGCACCAGGGCGATCTTGAGGACCTCGCCCACCGTGCTGACCGGGACGATCTTCATGCCGGCCAGCACATTGTCAGGCACCTCGGCCAGGTCCTTCTCATTGTCCTTGGGGATGATCACGGTGGTGATCCCCGCCCGGAGCGCCGCCAGCAGCTTTTCCTTCAGCCCGCCGATCGGCAAGGCCCGGCCCCTAAGCGTGATCTCGCCCGTCATCGCCACATCGCGGCGCACCGGAATGCGGGTGAGCACCGAGATGATCGAGGTTGCCATGGCCAGGCCCGCGGAGGGGCCATCCTTGGGCGTCGCCCCTTCGGGGACGTGCACATGGATATCGACCTTGTCGAAGGTGGGCGGCTTGATGCCGAAGCTGGTCGCCTTGGAACGGACATAGGACCGCGCCGCGTCGATCGACTCCTTCATCACATCGCCCAGCTTGCCGGTGGCCTGGAAACGGCCCTTGCCCGGCAGCATGACGCTCTCGATGGTGAGCGTCTCGCCGCCGACTTCCGTCCAGGCCAGGCCGGTGACGACGCCGACCTGGTCCTCGCCCTCGATCTCGCCGAAGCGGTGCCGGCGCACGCCGGCATAGGTGCCGAGATTTTCCGGCGTCACTTCGACCGTGGCGGCCTTGGTGGAGAGAATCTCCTTCACCGCCTTGCGGGCGAGGTTGGCGATTTCCCGTTCCAGGTTGCGCACGCCCGCCTCACGCGAATAGTAGCGGATCAGATCGCGCAGGCCGGCATCGGTGATCTTCCACTCGTCGGGCTTGAGACCATGCTCTTCCAGCAGCTTGGGGATCAGGTGACGCTTGGCGATCTCGACCTTCTCGTCCTCGGTGTAGCCGGCGATGCGGATCACCTCCATGCGGTCCAGCAGCGGCTGCGGCATGTGCAGGCTGTTGGCGGTGGTGACGAACATCACATCCGAGAGATCGAAATCGACCTCCAGGTAATGGTCGTTGAAGGTGGCGTTCTGCGCCGGGTCCAGCACTTCGAGCAGGGCCGAGGACGGATCGCCCCGGTAATCGGCGCCCAGCTTGTCGATCTCGTCCAGCAGGAAGAGCGGGTTCGAGACCTTCGCCTTCTTCAGCGACTGCACGATCTTGCCCGGCATCGAGCCGATATAAGTGCGCCGGTGGCCGCGGATTTCCGCTTCGTCGCGCATGCCGCCCAGCGACATGCGCACGAACTCGCGGCCGGTGGCCTTGGCGATCGACTTGCCCAGCGAGGTCTTGCCGACGCCCGGAGGGCCGACCAGGCACAGGATCGGACCCTTGAGCTTGCCGACGCGCTGCTGCACGGCGAGATACTCCAGGATGCGCTCCTTGACCTTTTCCAGGCCGTAATGGTC